>ENA-UONZ01000152-UONZ01000152.1-human-gut-metagenome-genome-assembly--contig:-C93old-NODE-152-length-124345-cov-76.503387_pt1 | contig 124345 bp, 105 predicted proteins | sample MGYA00242468_ERZ724015 | MGnify/ENA metagenome assembly ERZ724015
GGGGTATTTTTTTCTTGCAGTGAATAATGGATTCTTGTAAAAAATAGGTAACTTCCCTGCTCCAATATTGTTCTAACAAAAAAACTATTGCTATGCGTTTCTTACTCTTAACTGTGACAATACTGTCTATAATTGGAGCTGTCTGGTACAATAACAAACTGGAAACATCACAACAGCGAGAAAGCGAGTCTCTTGTTGCTGAATACGAAAAAGCCGAAGAGACTACCCAGCAGAAGATTGATAAATTGGATAAAGAAATGAACGAAGCATCTACTGCTATTGATCTAGAGGAGGATATTTATCAAAAAAAGATTTTGGCTTTGCAAGATAAAAGAAAATTGGAAGCGGAAACAAGTCAGCAAAATGCTGAAAGAGCTCTGCGAAGAAAAAAAGCAGCTTTAGAGGCAGCTCTTGTTAAAAGAAAACTGAACGCAGAAGAATGGAAAGCCACCTTAGCGACCTTTAAAACACGCCGAGCTGAAATCGCTAAGCTTCTGAAAGAAAACAGGGAACAAATAGCCTCCAATAATCAGAAACTGGCTGATAAAATCAGCGAAGACAGGAACGATATGGCAAAACGGGAAGACGAAATGAGAAGACAAGCCTCCTATAATCTTACCTACGAAAAAAAATCAGGGAGAGGAACTACTTATGCTATCATAGAGGCTAAGGAAGCTATGGTGAAGAAACATCAATCCATGACGAGAGCCGTTAATCTGCAAAATCAAAGACTCATGGCATCTATTTCTGACATGGAAAATGAACTTGTTCAAATGGATAGGGCTGAAGAGTCTTTCATGGATAAAAATTCTCCTCATAATAAGCCAATAAACGCTAATTTAGATCACTCCAAAGAATTTGTAGCTGAAATTGATAGCGCAGACCCAGAACAAGAAAAACTAGCCAATAGCCACAAGGAAACGCTAGAAGAATTACAGGATCAATTTGATAACGCAGAAGAGAAAAAAGCTAGGCTTGTAAGAAAATGGGAAAAAGAACGTCAAGAGTTCAACAAAACCAAAACAGAATTGAATAGGAAACATTACTCCGCCCGAAACAATGCACAATTCACAGGATATGGCATTATCGGACTTTTTGCCTTGCTCTCCTTTGTGTCTTTCTGTTTCTCCAACAGATATGGAGCTTAGATAGGATCATTTAAGCGTATCAAGGATTGAATACGCCCCCCCCCCGAGGTCAGGGGCGTTGGTGTTAGAGTGTTGCTGATGATTATCTCCGGAAGGGCGCATTAACAACACCACCAGGGCGCTTTTGTCTTTCCGTCGTGTTGGCCCACCTCTTAATGGCGTTAAGTTCTGCGTTAAAAGTACTCATATTGTTGTCCATTTGTTGTTTCAAGCCCTTGATAGCTTTCCTTGACGCAATACCCAACTCGGTTAATTTGGCAACATAGAGCTTTCCAATCTCACGCATTTCTTCTGGATCAATATATCCATCGGCTGCGGCAGCTTGGATATTTTTCCTTATTTCGTCCAAGGCTTTATTGGCTATAACGGATTGTTGATTCTTTGACCCCTTGCCGGTCTTGACGATCAAGCCTTCCACAAAGGTCTTGATAGCTTTATCGGCTTCTTGCTTCTGTTCCCGCTGAAGGTTCTTCAATTCACGTTCCCGTTCTTTATCAAGCTTCTCCTGGGCCTTCTTAGCTTCCTTCTTGTCTTCATTCTTCCATTCCTTTTTTCCTACCCTAGATTCTTTACTTCGCACTTGCTCATTTCTCGCTTCTTCTGTTTCAAGACGCAACATTCCTTTTTGAATAATCACACGCTCTTTCAAAATACCATTTAATTCTTCTTGGTGCTTTCCGGCCTCCTCTATTGCTGTTTTTTGTCTGGCTTCAATCTTTTGAAGGGAGGTTTTATATTCTTCGGTTCTTTGTTCGTCAGTAACAGGTTTTCCATCTTTGCCTGTACCGTAAGAAGGTTGAAACGATATACCTTCTTCTTCCAGTCTTTCTTTAATTTTATCAATACGAGAGTTTGAGTTATCAAATATCTTTTGGCTGTTATCTCTCGTATTTTGAAGTTTTTCCCTTTTTGATAACAAGGGTTCTAAAGATTGCTTCACAAGCGCCTGATTAGAAAAATCATTTGTCCTTGTGAAGAAATCCAATTGTTTTTGTAATTCTTCTATTTTCTCCTGTATTTTTGCAAGACTCCCGCCTGTTGCGTTAAGGCTATCTTTTGCAGAACTTTGTTCTCTAAATAATCCAGCCATTTCCTCTACAGTTGGAAGAGACATTTTCATATTCTGCAGGCGTGAGTTTTCATCTAACGCGGTATTTCTTTTCCCTTCGGCATCCCCCTGTTTGTCAGCTAAGGCAAGGTCTTCCTCATGGGCGGTTTGAATCTTTGCCCGCTCCGTTATTCTTTCAAGCTCCTGATCCAAGAGCAAAAGCTTGTACTTTCTTTCATGCTTGCTGATTTTGCCGTCCTGGTACTGTTCTTCTACCTCAAGGCGCTGCATCTTGTTTTTCCAGGTATCCGCTCCCTGCTTCTCGGCAATCTCCATCTTGCGGAGGGTAAGCTGATATTCAATTTCCCGGGTCTGCTGCTGGTATTCGTACGTAATGTTTTTGACGTACTGTTCATACTCCCGGTTGACGACGTTGGCCGCATCCTCCTGTTTCGTTTTCTGGAAAAGAGCAAGGCGTCCTTTTTCGGCATCCCTCAAATACTGGTTGATTTCATCATGCTTCCTCTTTGCCTTATCGGCGGCCTTGTCAAGTTCGTCGCTTTTGGCTTTGAAATGGTCAATCAGGGCACTAATGCCCGCGGTAAGACCCTGGATCAGCAGCATGGCCCAGCCCAGCGGCCCCATGGCCGTCTTGATGGTGGTGCCGAACAAATGAATGAACGGAATGGCTCCCCGCAGGGAACTGGACATGCCGAGGATGCGCGTTGCCGCAATGGTGATTTGTCCGGCCATCCCCTTCACCTGCGTCGTGGTGAGTTCTCCGGCTTCCCCTGCCGTCTTGATGCGCCGTCCCAAATCCTGAATATTCTTCAGGGCGTCCGCCTGGGCTACGTTGTCCCCTGCCTTCCTGGCCTCTTCCAGCTTGGCAATGTAGGCTTCAAGTTCGGCCTGCAATTCCTCATAGGTGGCAGAGGCGCGGCGGTTCCCGGCTTCCAGACGTTTGACGGTTTCCGCAGCGGCCTGCTGCTTCCGAGCCTCCGCAGCTTCTGCCTTGTCCGCTGCCTTGTCGGCGGCGTCCATTTCCTTGTTGTAGTCGTCGATGATCTTTTGAAGGTTCTCGTCCAGGTCATCCCCCCACTTCGCCCCAAGGTCCAGGTTGGAAGTTCTATCGTTGAGGACTTCAAAGACGTCATCCACCTGTTCCAGCTTCTTTCGGAACTCTTCAGAGGTCAGCACGGCGTTGGTGACTTCGTCAATAAATCCGGTCAATCCCGGGTTGTCATTGAAGGCGGCTTTCATCCGGGAGCCGGCAGCGGTCAGGGCGTCGGCGTATTCGTCAAGTTTGCTCCTGGCGTTTTCCAAAGCTCTTTCCTGTTCCGACCCTATGCCCTCATTCATGGCGGCGCCGGTTTCCTCGGCTGCCTTTTTGGCATTGTTCAGGGCATCGGTTACTTGGTTGATGGCGTCCGCGCTTTCGCCGGCCCCCTGGGCCGCTTCCCGTGTCTTGTTAATGGCTTCCGCAGTCTGGTCGGCTCCGGAAGTGTCGGCGGTCGTCCTGATGTTGATGTTTAGTTCTTTGTCTGACATATCGTTTATTTATTGGTTGTTGAGATTCAAGCGGGCGTCGCAAAGGGCGTGCATGACCTCCCAGCGGGAGGATTGGGGAATGTGGGGAGGCCGGGGGTTCCCGACGCTGACCACGTCATAGGAGCGGGCGTAGTCCTCCGGGTCCGTCGTGACGCTGTCCCAGTTCCACCAGGACCAGCGCCCGGCCCGGTTGCTGGGCGTCCACGGACTCACCAGCCGGACGCGGTCATCTCCGCACAGGTCAAAGACGGTCCGGGCAATCGTCAAATCCTCCGGGGCCAGCGGTAGCAAGTCACGTTCCTGCAGGACTGCGTCCGTCAGTCTGGCCGCCCGCCCGCTCATGGCGTAGGCAAGCCCGTGGGCCTCCCGGACACCGTAGCCGCACGAATACCAGTCCAGGCCGGCACCGGGCATGCTTTCAATCCAGGAACCGGACAGAAGCGCTGTGTCGGAGTCAATCTTGACGACGATGTCATCATCCGCGGCGCCCCCGGCCAGCGTGGAAATAATCCCCCGGACGCATTCCGGGCCGCGCAGGTTGCCGTTGCGGGGGAAGCTGCTCTGACGGTACCGCGCCCCGTAAGCCAGGAAGGCCCTTCTGACGTTTTCCGGCACCGGGGCGGCGCTGTCATCCACTACCGTGACCAACGCCGCGGGAAGGGCTGTTCTGGCGCACCGGACGCAGGCAATAGCCTCGTTCGCATCCCCGGCATACGTAAAAATATAAATCCTGATCATGACTTTCCGGAGGGGCCGAAGGTTCCCGGGTGTATCTGCAAGTAGACTGTCCCCGCCTGATGCTGCACCACCTTGTTGCCGTCGATGGTGGCAAGGTGGAAATAATAGTCGTAGGGGGTTTCCCGGTCCTCTTCCGCGAGCGTAACGGGGTCGGAAACGCCGCCCACGGCGGACAGGTAGGAACCGAGGTATTTCGTGTCCTTGTCCAACTGGACCTTCAGCCAGACTTCCCCGGAGGTTGTCGGGCTCTTCACCCAGCCGCCGGAACCGGCGCCCTCCGGCAGCATGCCCCCGATGTAGTTGCCGGCATACATGGCTTTTCCCTGCCGGATGTAGGCTTCATTCACCTTCCCGGCGTCGTCATAAGCAAGCCGGCATTGGTAGCCGACTTCCACGGCGCTGGTGCCCATGGCCGGGGGTTCCTGGGCCTGTCCAATCTTGACGGACGGCCCCACGCTGGGGAGCTCCGGCTTTTTGCCGTCCAGGTCCGGGCCCGGGCTGCCCCCTCCGCCGTCCGGAACAATACCGCCGACGGAACCGTCGCCTGAAGAGGTGGAAGCGGATGCCTGGGACGTGTCCCGCAGGGCTTCCGCGAGTTGCTTGCTCTTGTCAATAGAGTCCTGAAGGGAGAGCTGTTCCGCGGCCCCTACCGTCACGTCAGACGCCCCCGTCTTGAGGTCCAGCGTTATTTCCTGGATGACGGAACGCATGGTTTCCCATTCTTTCAGGCCGCCCATGATGGAGAGGCGCCCCCCGCACACCTGGTCAAAGTCGTCATGCACGGTCGCGGAACCGTCATAGGGCATGGCCCGCGTTGCCTTGTAGATGCTCTCTGCGAATTTGGCGTATAGGGCCGCGGAATTGTAGTCTCCGGCGTCCCCCGGGTTGCCGGGGTCAACCGGGCCGTCCCCGTTGTCCAGGTATTCCACCGTTCCTTTGTCGTCCATCAGGTACCGGGCATGCGCAACGTTGGTTGTTGTCACCTCAAACGTGAGCAGCCCTATCCAGCGTTCACCGCCATCCGTGCGCCCGGCAAATTCGGGAAAATACTGCTTCACCGTCTCGGGCGGAGCCGTGGCGCGCAGCCGGACGTCAACCTTGACCTTGCCCCACTTGATTTTTGTGCTCTTGCCGTTGATCTGGCCTCCCGTGAGCTCGTGGGAAATGGCGTTGCGGTCATAGCCCCGGTGCTCTGCGTCCGCGGGCGTGATAGGTACCACTGTCGGGAGGTTGGCAACTTCCAGGTTGGCGCAGTCCGCCAGGGCCGGCACCCAGCGCTTGACGCGGGCCAGCCATTGAGCTTTTGCCGCGGGGAATTTGTCACCCCTGACGGTCATCCGGGGAGCGTCATAGCCCAGCGTCCCAGTTTCCACGGGCTCGTGCTGGCCGGAGGCATCCGACACATTGAGCCCGCCCGGCACATCCACCTCCGCAGTGACCACATAAGGCTGGGACAGGGACGCCCCCGGAGGGTAGACGGCCACGGCTCGCTGCACATTGGTGCCAATGGAGGCGTTGCAGGTCAGCCCTACGGCAGGGGGCACCAGGTCGGGCCGCGCCTTGAGGGAAAGGGTGCTCACGTCCACGGCGGACAGGTCAAGCACCACGTCCGGCAGGTTGGCATGATCGGCGATGACCAGCGTGACAGCGTCGTCAGAGCCGTATTCAAACCACGCGGCCATATTGGGGCGCCACTTCTGCACCTGGATAAGCAGGGAGGCGTAAGTCTCGGAAGAGTAGGCAAAGGGTATCAGTTCGGCGTCCTCGTCAATCCGAAGGTCATACCTGATGGGAACCAGAGCCGTTTTGATGGCGTGGTCCAGGATGCCGGACAGGGCGTCCTTGATTTTGGCCGTGGCCTGTTTGACCTCGCTCCCATCGGTGCCGTATCGATATGAGGCAAAGATTCCGCGGGAGCGCCCATCGCTGAAATATTGGATGTTGGCGAGATTCCACCAGTAGTCATGAATTTTGATGTCCCAGCTTTCGGAGGTGCCGTCCAGGGAGTGTTCCGGGTTGATGACCGGGCCAATGAGCAGGGTTTTCCCGCGCCAGACGACTTTCACTATTTCCCCCTCTTCGTAGGGGCATTCGGAAAAGCGGTCTACGGGCACGCGGAAGGAGACGGAGGCGCCCCCGAAGGAAAGCCGGCTGTAGGCGGGGCTTTCGGCGATGTCCAGGAATTCGCTGCTGGAAACGTCAAGGGTTTTCATAGGGGTTTGCCAAGAGTGAAGTTGTAGGAGACGATGAAATACAGCCCTGTCACTTTGGGTTCCGCGTCGGTGACGACGGCCTCGAACCGCTGCTCATGGGAACCGAGGCAGTCGGCCCATGCCAGGGTTCCCTTCCCCGCCGTCTTCCAGTCGCGGAGCCATTCGTAAAAGCTCCTCCACGCGTCCATGTGGGAATCACATTCCCGGACGGTGGAGATGGAGAAGGACATGGAAAGGTTCCCGAAGGCATCCAGGCGGGGAAACGGACTGTTGATGATGGGAGTTGCCGAGGTGCCGAACTGGACCGGGAAAGCGTGTTCCGGCAGGGCATCGAGCAGGCATTCCCCGGCGCGGACGACGGGGCGCCCGTCAAAAGTAACGGAAAAAGGAGAAACAGTCGTTTCCATGTCTCAAAAATGGTAAAGGGAATACGGGCCGCCCCTCCCCATGCAAAGAACCAGAGGGGCGGCCCGCGTGTTATGCCTCGGCAGAAGCCGGGAAAGCGATTTCCTCGGTGGGCGTCAGGGAATTCAGGGAGGAAGGAATAACCTCAAGCGTCAGTTTCGGCGTGAGCAGCTTGTTGTTTTCCGTGGGGAGTTCTACCTTGAGCAGCGCCGCGACTTCCAGGACCATAATTTCCTTCTTGTCTTCCTGGTACTTGGTAAGGCGCGCCCACATGTTTTCTCCGAATCTGGTGCGGGAGAAAGGCTGCACCTCCTTTCCGGCTTCCAAGCGGTCCGTCTGGTAAATGATCTGCCAAAGCAGCGGATTCATTTCCGTGACGTTCACCTCAATCGTGTTGCCGGTTACTTTGGTGTTCTTCCGGGTGACATAGGATTTCGTGGCGCGGCTGAACGCCGTGCGGGAGTCGTCTTCCGTGGCGGGAGTGATCTTGTAGTCGATGACTTCACCGCCCGGCAGCCAGGCTTTTGATTCCTTGGCCGGCTTGAAGCTTTCGTCAACGGTGTCCGTACCGCCGGTCTTCGTGATTTCCGTGCCGAAAGGGCACAAATCCAGGAAGGTACCGACAAGCATTTCCTTGTTGACCAGCTCGGGGGTCGGCGAGATTGTTTCTTCTTCGGGCATAATGGTTTTAATTTACGTTTTCAATAAAGGTCACTTTCCCGGACTCGGCATGCACCTTGTACACGTCTTCGGGGATGTGGACGATTCTTCCCCGCGCGGCAATGCCGTGAGGGAGTTCCAGCTTGTTGACGACAACCCGGCATTTGACGATGCGGGGCGCCGGAGTAGGGGCGGCCTCCTGGGCCGCGGGAGTGGTGGTTTTAGTTGCCATGTTTGATAATCAGGGTTGTTTCCATCGTCAGAACGATGGATTTTTTCAGGATTTTGGCCGGAGCAGCGGGTTTGGAGCTGGTTACAATCACCTCCGTCATCATCAGCCGGGCATGATTGCGGCGCCATTTGTGAAAGCCCGCCTGGATGATGTCGGCAAGGTCATCGGCGTCCCAGCCGTCGCCATCCAGAAGAGGGTTGCTCTCAACGGTGACATGCCATTTGGCCGTGTTCTTGCCGCCCTTGCTCAACTTGTCCGGCACGATTTCCGGACGCTCCATGATGATGACGGTTTCCAGGGAGCCGGTTACTCTCTTGATTTCTTCTTCGAGAGAGCCTTCCCACGCCTTGATGATGATTTCCGGGTCTTCTCCGTCGTTGGCTGCGGTGCAAATCTCCGCGGCCCGCTGGTAGAGGACTTCCGCAAATGCAATGACGGGCGATTTCTTCAGGGCTTTCTTCATATGGGGTTGCTCCAATCCTGGTGTTTTGGCCCTCCGTAGATGACTTCCCGGCGCTGGTCTCCATCGTAGGGGGCAAACTCAACTTCACAGGCAGCCACGGCGCGGAGTTTCGCGCGGGCGTCCTGGTATTGAGCCGCCCGCGCCGTCCCCTGAAGGGATTCGTTGGAGCCCGGAACGGAGCTGGTGACGGCATCCCGGACCAGAATGCAGGTGGTGAATACCAGCTCCGCGGGAACGGAACTGGTATTCAGCGCAATCCTGGCATTCCTGGGGCAGGAGTTGACCGCCGCCGCCACGTCGTTGCAGACCTCACGGATAATGTCGCTGATTTTGTCCTTGGCAATGGATTTGATTTCCTTGTCCTGGCAATAGCGGCTGACCGTTTCCGGCGTGATCTTGACGAGGGCCATTATCCAATTTTGGTTATACCTTGACGGCGAGAACGGCTTTCTGCGCCGTGTTGTCGCCGGCGGACGTTTCAGCCACGATTTTCAGGCGCAGCCAGGGGCCAGCCTCCAACGGGATACGCATGAGCACTTCGCCGGAGGCGGCGCCGTTGCCCTCGGCGCCCGTCGCGGTCAGCTTCGGGGCGTCCAATTCCGCCCAGTCGGCGCCGTCTTCAGACGATTCAACGGTTAGGGTCATCGTCTTGCCGGCTGCCAGCGCGGGAAGCGCTTCATGCGTCAGGGAAATGACGGCGCTGTCAATGCCGCCCTTCTGGCCGATGTGAATCGGGTCAGACGTGACCGTCTTCCCGGTTCCCGGCATGTTCAGGCGGATGGTGAGCGCTTCGTCATTGCGGTACATGTTTTTCATCATGTGGTGTGTTTCTCCTTTCTATGGTGAGGATTAGTTCTTGATGGCAAGCGGGCTGCGGTAAGCTTTGATGTAGTCATCAGCAAACGCAGCGCGGACATTCTCTTCACTTTCGTCATTGAGCAGGGAATCCACTTCCAGAATCTTGATCTTCTGGACGGAATCGGGGTCCGTGGCGATCATGCTTGTGTCTCCGCTGCCGCTGGTCGGAGTAATAAGTCGCGTTTTTTGCAGCCCCAGCTTGACCACGCCGTTCATGACCACATAGGTAATCATGCCGCGCAGGGCAGCCGGGAACAGGTTCTTGGCTTCCGCTACAAGTTCGTCCGTCAACGGGTGTTCGGGAGTAATGTTCTTGATGCGGGCCACGGCATACGGAGATTCCACGGCAATGCCGTTCCAGCCTTCCAGGCGTGAAGTGTAGGCCGTAATCGAACCTTCTTCCCCGTTCTTGGTCTTCCTGCTAACACGCTCTTCCTTGACAGGGGACAGCGCAAACGTCATTTGCTTACCATAGATGTAATGCAGGAAGTCATCACCCAGGATAACCAGATAGGCGGACGCCCCGGAGTTGTCGGCGCGGTTGGCTTTCGTATCTTCCCGCTTGGACGGGTCTGCGGAAATGGTCATGTAGTCGCCCATCTGCTCGGAAACGCAAGGGAATACGTCTTCGTCTTCCTTCAGGCGGTACCAGGTTTGCAGAGCTACGGAGGCGAGGGCCCCCGCCGTCACATTCTTGGTTTCCTTGGTCAGCAGTTTGGCTCCATTTTTGGAGCTGGTCACAACGGCCTTGTCCACTTCGATCGGGCCGTCAATGTAGTAGCATTTGACGGTCTTGTTGACTTGACGTGACGTCACGTTCTTGGCGCCGGCATTGGGCGGGCGGAACCCAATCCGGGGAACCCCCGCGGGCATGTTGATTTCGTAGCTGGTCCCGTCAATCTTGGTGACGGGAAACGTCGTCACTTCCGGAGAGGACAGCCCAAGGGAGCGGACGGCGTCCAGTACCTTGAGGGAGCCGGGGCCTTCCTGCTGGAGGACGTCCAGAAGGGTCATGTAGTCTTTATCAGGCATATTACTTGTTCAGGTTGTTGAGTTCGGTTTCAAAGGAGTTGCGAAGGGCGGCGGTTCCCGTGACGGGTTCCTTCTTGCCTCCGCCCGTCTTGCTGGCTTCCACGTCGTCAAACGCGGGGTTTTTCGGCAGGGCGTTGAGCTGCTTACTGGCGGCAACGTAGTCTTCCGTCAGGGCGCGCTTCCAAAAGTCTTTGGCGGCTTCATCCTTCGGGGCGATCTTGCCCGCGGCAATGGCGTCGGCAACGTCCTGAGCGGCGCGTTCCTCCACCTGCTTCTTGGATGCGGCAATTTCTTCCTGGTATTTCGCCAGTTCCTTCTTGCTTGCTTCCAATTCATCGGAGCTGGCCTTGCCTTTGTCTTGCAGGGCCTTGATGCGCTCCAACGCGACAGCCTCGGCATTTTCAGCCTTGGCTTCATCCTCGGTCAAAATGCCGAGGGCTACGAGTTTGGTAATGTCCATGTCTCGGTTGGTTGTATTGTTGTCTTGCTGTTCGAGGCCCTCCTTGGGCTTCTCAAGGTCTCCATTGTCGCCCGGTTTCCCGGGGTCTTCAACGTCGTCAAAATGGGCTACGTCGCCCTCCGTCCGGCTGGCTGCAATGCGTTCAATGTCGTCAAAGGCGGGGTCATTGACCAGGGAGCCCACCTCAATGGATTCCGGCAGCAAGCCGAGGATTTCCCCGGTTCCCTTGTCGCGACGAAAGCGGGGGCTGTGGTAGCCGTAATTGCCGCCTTCCACGTCCGTTCCCCCCTTCTCAGTCCATCCTTCCAGTTCCAACACGACGCCTTTTTCTTCATCCCACACAAACCGCGCCGGCTTGTAGGAGGCGGGGCCCATCTCATGATCATAGAGGCCAACCGGTTTGACGTTGCTGGATAGCTTGGCTTCCAAGTCGGCATTCAGCCGGGGGACGCAGTCAGGCGTTACCCGCACCACGCACGTTCCCGGCTGGCCGTTGAGAGAGCACTTGATCGTGTGCTCCCCCTTGGGCGCCCACAGAATAGCCATGGGAGCCTTGCCGTTGTTGTCGGCTACAGTCGTTATAAGCGTACTCATGCCTCCATGATGGGGCACGGAAACGGTGCAGGACAATAGCGGCAAAATGGGCTACAAAAACCCGTTAATCTATCCAGTCTCCGGAGCTGTCCCCGTCGTCAAGCATGGCATCCATGAAGTGCTTGAACGCTACGCCCGTGAGTTCTTCCACGTCCGGGAAAGCAGCCGGCCATGGTGAAAAGGTCTGGGATTTCTTGAGCTTGTAGACGGCCCGAACGCCGCCGTGCCCGTCCGATTCAAAAAGGTATCCCGGTTCCGCCCCGGAGCCGGTCATGCTGTTGCGAAGGTTGAGGATGCTTTTTCGCAGGGTGAAGAGCTTGCGGCCCGTCATGGAGGCGTAAACGCCAGCGCGGACGCCGTGCGCCTCCGGAATGACTGGGATGGTCAACGCCTGGGCCCGCTTGGCCGTCACCGTGCCGCCGTAGATTTTCAGCAGCAGGGATTGCGCAAGGTCAAGCCGGTCCCCTCCGCTTTCCTCCCCCGCCTGCCCGGTGAGGTAGACGCGGGCGCCGTCCGCCGTCGTCTCGGCAAACCAGTTCCGGGCAATGTCGTTGGCCCATCCGGTTTTTTTCCGGCCTGGGCCGTGGGTCGGCAGGGACGTGTTTTCAAAATGTCCGGACTCCGCCTTTTCCCTGTACCAGGACGAAAGCCAGCTTTTCACCCCTTCCCCCATGCGTTCATTGGCTTCCGCCAGACTTTCCGGGGCAGCTATTTTTTTCACCTCGGCAATCACCGGGTCAACGCCGTTCAAGTCAATCGTCAGGTTCATATTTCGTCTTCGGTCCGGTTGATTTCCCACCCCTTCCGGTAGGCCTCCGCGCCGGCATCCCACAGGGTTTCTTGTAACAAATCATCATCGGTGAGGTCCATGTCCGGGAGGCGGGCAAGCACGGCGGCCAGTTCTGCCCGGAATTCGTCGTCAGAAAGCCCTGATTGAGCCTTGCCGATCAGTTCCCGGACAAAGGCCACGCACGGAGCAGCCCACGCCTGCAAGATGTCTTCAGCGGCCTTTTCCGCGTCCTGCTCCAACTCGACGGCCAGGGCGAGCGGAGCTAGTTTTTTCCCTCGGCAGCCGCTGCTTCAATGGCGTCCCCGTACTGGCCCGGAGCGGAACCGATGGACGGGGCTTTTCTCAAAACGGCTTCACCTTCCCGGGGCTTGGGGATTTTGACGATGGCACGGGCAAATTCTTCCCCGACGTCCATCACTTCCGCCGCCCTGGACACGGTTTCCAGGGCTTCCGCGTCAATGCCGCGGATGGAGGGGACAAATTGAGGGAGCCGGGAGGGAATGCGCCCGTAGTTAAGGCGGATGATAGCCGGGATAAGTTGGGAATTGAGGATGTTCGCCACGGCCTGCCCAACGTCTTCAATCACCTCTTTACGGATGCCGGCATGAACTTTCCCAAGAGCATACGCCCCGCCATCCCCCTTGGAGCTGGTCAGGCTTTGCCCCAGTATCAGGTTGTCACATTGCTCGTCCGCCAGTTTGATCAAATCCGCCTGAGGCAACCCGTTGGCCCCCTTCACGGCGTCGTGAAGCTGAAACTCTAAATTTTGCGTGGAAACGGCCCAGCCTCCGGAGCCGAGGTTTTGCAGCATTTCTGCGGCCTCCGCCTTGGCCTTTTCGTCTCCCCTGACCTTGGCCGTGCGGAAGGGGATGCCGAAGAGTTCGCAGAACGTCATCAGCCAGGGCAACCCGTAGCAGGCAGCCCCGAACCAACCCACCAGACACCGGAGCTTGGCGCCAAAGATGGGGTGAAATACGTCGGTCTTGTTCAGGCCAATCAGGAACTTGTCCGGGGGGAACTCTTCCCCTTCCAGGTCGTTTTCAAGGCCATTGCGGAAAAGGAGCAGGCGGTCCTTCTTTCCGTAGTTGTATTCCCACGCGTAGAATTGAGCGGAAAGAGGCTCATAGCACCGGGGATAGATAATATCATCCGCCGCCCATTTGATTTGATGGACGGTATTGCCGCAGGTGAGCATGTAGGTCAGGGATTTGATCAGATCGTCCGCCCCTTGCTCTACCGTGTCCGGTTCCGGTTCAGACCGCCAGAAGGCGGATTCGACGAGTTCTGCCATTTCCTGCGCTTCCGGCGTCGGCTTCTGTCCTTTTTCCGTCCAGGGCATGACTGTCCACTCCATGCGGGCAACGGCGCTTGCTATTTCCCCAAGGTTCTTGCGGAGGCGCGGCCATTTTTCCAGCATAGCCATGAAGAGCTGCTCCTGTCGGTCCAACTGCCCGGAAGCAATGGAGTCTTTCAATGCCTTCAGGGCTTTCGGGTCAAGCTCGGAGGCGGGCCAGTGCTTGAATTTGTTGTCGGCAGACGGAGAAACCAGTATCTGAAACGCTTCTCTCGCCTTGCCGCGGAGTCTTGGAAATAATGCCATGGACGGAAAAAGGGATAAGGGTTAAACGAGGGAACGGGCAACGCTGTAGGCGTCATCACAGCGGCGCAGCCAGCCGCGCCCGAAGGTCGGGAACTGCTTGCAGGAGCGGTAGAACGCCTTGCGCTTTTCCTGGAGGCCAACCAAAAATACCGCTTCTTCCGTGCCGTCCAACTGGTTCTGTAACTCCTGTCGGGTCTTGGGTCCAACAATGCCGTCCACCGTAAGCCCGGCGCCGTGGATATTCAGCGCGCGCTGAAGGATCTTCCCGGTGTTCCTGCTGCCGGAATTGAAGTAATGGTCGCGCAGGATGAATTCCGTAGCCGGATGGGCGTCAGAGCCAATCCAGGAGCGTACGGCGGAGGTATTGTCCAGGACGTACTGAAGGCAGCCCTCCCAGGCTTCTTCCCGCTTCCCGGCGTCCAGCAGGGCTTTCAGGCGGTTGAATACGGCGGGTTCAATGCCGTCGCAAATGCCGCAAATCTCCCACTTGCCGCCCTTGTCAGCGGCGGGAAGACGGGAGACGCGCAGGGAGGCCGGCCCGGTTACGCGGCTGTCTTCAAAGCGGAGGATGGCCGCAGCCATGTTTCTTTCAGTGTTATTCATAGTTATAACTTGTTTTGATTAGAACTGGTTAGAACTTGTAAGAAAAACTTTACAGTTCAGTCGACAATCTCCCATTCTTCGGAAAACAGTTCGATAAACGTCTCCTTCCACGGCACCCGCCCGAAACGGGATTCCACGTACAGATAGGGAGCTGTCATCTTGCTGTGCTCGTCCGGGAACTGGGCGCGGATGACTACATCCGGGGACCACTTCGGTAATCTGGCTCCCTTGCCATTTTTCAAAGCTTGGAGAGCATCCGAAAAAGAGAGTCCTGAATTGGTGTATAAATTGTTAGGCATATTATTTTTGGGTCTGATGTTCAAGGTTAGAAAGGCGGAGGTCCATCGTGCGGAGTATTTCGGCGGTCTTGGCCGAGGTTTCCGCCTGTTCCCGGACCACCGCCTTGAAGTCCGTGTAGATGTAGACGGCAGCCCCAGCCCCGCCGAACATCATGATGATGTCCTTGTACTTGCGGAGGGTTTCCAGCCGCTTGTCTACAAAATCACACATGGTCTTATTTCTTGAGGGCTTGAACTACGGGCGGCGTATCCGTGGCGGGCTGGGCCTGGCTGTAGGACAGGTGGCCCGGCTCGATGATCAGGCAGGAACCGTCCTTGCAGACCTCCGTGCGGTCCGGGGTAATGTCCACGTTATGCCCGCAGCCGGTTACGGTGATGTAGCCAGCAGCGGCCAGAGCGCCGATGATGGCGCCGATGACGTACTTGACCCAATTCCCCCAGCGGGCAGATGCCGCCTGCTGGGCCTTTTCAATGTCTTGTTTATTGATATTCATGGTTTATTGTTTGGTGAAGTGCTTAAAGAAAGCCACGGCAGCAAGGCTCGTGATCGTGAATTGCGGGTAGTCAGCAGTCGTGAACGTCCGTCTGCCTCCCTGGTCATTGATTGCCTCTACGGTCAGCTCCACGGCCTCAATCTCCACCTCCGCGGGGTCAAATGGTTCATCCGGTGCAAGAGCGGTTACATGCCCCAGCCGCGCCCACACCTGCGCCGCCTGCCACGGTTCCGCCAGCCCAACCAGCGCGGCCACGACGGAGGCCAGAGCCGGGGCCTGGTCAGCGGGCAGGTCCTCCTGCGTGTAGCGGCCCGTGCAGGTGTAGCCGTCCGCATCCCGGTAAATGGCCGTTAGGGCGAATTCCTGCCAGTCGCCGGGCCGGAGGAACTGTATCTGTATTTCTGCGTTCATGATTTAAACGGTTCGTTGATGTCCACAAAATCCGCTGTGGACTCGGTTTCAATGGCGTTGCTTGTTATCGCTTCCAAAGCATAATAAACCGGGTTGACATTGCCCGGTTGGTAGTTGGTGCGCTCTGCGGTGCCCACAAAAAGACCAACAGAACCACCGGAAACTCCCAGTACATCTGAAACAATGCTGGAAAATCCTGGTCCCGTCTCAAAGGTTGTAACGCCGCGGACCGTAGCAATCTTCCAGAGTTGCTGATTGCTGCCGCCTCCGGTCAAGAGATACAATGCGCCGTAGGCATCCCCATAATCCCCTGCAATGTAGGAGCGTGGCGCATATTGCTGGTAGATGATCTTGTTGACGATGTAGGGTATTGGTTCATTACCAGATGCCGGGATAAAGCTGGTTGTGGTTTTAACCTTCCAGCGCTGCGTGGACTCGGTACAGTATATTTCACGGACACGGATTTCATAGCCGCTACGGGTGGTGTCGCGGACATTGGTAAAGGTAATATCCAGTATCTCCCCGGTATTGTATGCCAAGTCATTGCCGGGGATGATGCTATATGAGTCCAGGGTCAAATCTTTCCGTACTGTTTTGTTCCCTCTTCCGATACCAATGGCGAATTTGCCCGCTGCCGAGAGTTGCCAAGGCACGCTTAATCCCGCAAAACTGGAGTAGTTCCACTGGCCCACCGGCCCTATGAAATTGTGTACAACGGTACTGTGCGTATTGGCCGGGATGACCGTTTTTGCGTATTGGCCGGGTATGATTGCAGTAGAGGCTGCCGCCCCCGTAGCCGTAATGCTGCCTGTGTCCAGATAGGTCCGCTGGGTATAGATGTTGGTCACTCCGGCCATGCCTGCGGCATACAGGCGGTTGACGGCCATCATGTCCATTGGAGCCCCGGCAGCCAGCGGGATATTGATGCCGCCATTGGCGTTGATCATGGCGTCATAGGTCTGCGGCTGTGTCCAGGTGTAAGCCTGGGATGTGTCCACGGTTCCCACGTCCCCGCGCGGTATGGTCATGTCGAGAGTGTAGGAGCCCGCCGTACTGCCCGGCTTGAGTTCCGCCGCGGCCTGACTGCCGGGGGCGCCGGTGGTAATCGTGCCGGCTGTCAGGGTCATGCCGCTGGCAATCTGCTCGGCTTCTTCCCTGGCCTGCTGGGCGGCGGCCGCATCATCGGCAATCTGCTTCCCGGTCTCCGCCACATTGGCGGCCAGGGCGTCAAAGTGTCTGCGGGAGGCCAATTCAATTCCCCCAACGCTGACGCCGGCGTCATAGGCAACGGACATGGACAAGGCAAGTCGGGAGTAGTTGCGCCATGCCAGCTTGTCGCCGGAGGCAATCAGCACCCCTTCCGTTCCCCCGTGTGAAGCGGCGGCCCCGTAAGCAATCAGGGCCTTGCTGACGGTCGTTCCGGAGCTATCCACGGCATACACTTCCAAAATGAGCCGGTCCGCCGCAGAAACGGCGATTCCATCAAAATTCCAATGGCATTCCATTGTGCTCGCATTGATGGAGGTCCAGGACGCCGTTGATGTGCTGGTGCCGAGCACTTCCAGCGGAAGAGCCAGCCCCGCGGAATACCTGCACAAACGCGCCATCCAGCGCATACCGTTGGCTTCGCTGGCCGGAGTCTGCAAGGCAATCTTGTTGAGCCTGTAGGAGCCAGCCAGATGCCCGGAAATATAAGTGCTATTGAGGGCAAAGGTGAAATAGTTGAAGTCCCGCGTGCTGGTTCCCGCCGACATGGTCAAGACGGTTTCACCATCCACGGGGGTCACGTACATGCCGCGCTCCTGAAGGGATTTCTCAACGGCATCATCCACCCAAGCAGGAGATTCGGAAATAACGGTAATGGTGCCGCCTTCATCCGCTGGAATCACGATGTCGAGATAGTCCGCGGGAGCGTTGTCATCCACGTCCACGGGAGTGACACGCGGGGCCACATGAATGACACCAGCCAGAAGGGGCTTGTCTGTCCCATCGCCGGAGACAAGGACATCATACCGATGGCAGCCAGCGGCCAGCCGGGGAAGTTGCAAGGCGCATCTCCCGTCAATGATCTCGGAACCGGGCATATCCCGGATGCCGTCATCCAGGACGCCGCCCCGGATGGTCATGCCGTTGAACTGCGTGTCTACCTCGCCGGAGGGTAGCACAAAGCGCAAATGCTGTACCTGTGCCAGTCCCTCGGTTGTGTGTAAATCATGTTTGGCCGCTTGCCTCATGCACGCATTATCGCCCCAATGGGAGGCAGGCGGCAACAACGTCAAAATGGGCTACGGACAGCCTTAGATGGGACAGAATTTCCCGGTGTGCCTGACGGCGTGCTGGCTCTTGCCGACAACCGGCTTATTGCCTTCCCCGGTCCAGACCCCGGCAGCCCCGCGGATGGAAGCCCATATAGCCCCAAGCAAGGCGTCCGCCCGGTCGGGGGAAGACAGGTTGCGGGCCTTCATCTTGTCCTTCTTCTCGTTCCGTATCTTGGAATCGTCCGTGAATTCCTTCTTGCGGGTGGTCAACTGCGTGAAGAGCGTCTTGTCCGGCTGCTTGGACTTGATATGCACCCGGCCCGTCATGAGTTCAAGGCCAGCATCATTCCAGCATTCCGCGGCAAGGTTGATGTAGCGGTCCCTGTCTTCCGGAGGGTTGTTCCCGAAGAACTCATTAGGGTACCAGTCCAACTCGTTGAAGTCGCTGATCACGGCAAGGCCCATGCCCGGAGCGTCCACCCATAAATCACAATCCGCAATGCCCAACTCCTTGAGGGTGGCAATGCACTTGCGGACACTCTGCACCGTGTCCCGCTGACGTTCCGCATATTCAATCCAGGCTTCGTTTCCGTCACAGATGGCAAGGACGGTTTCATCGCCTCCCGCGGCAATGTCCATGAAGGCCACAGGACGCCCCCTGCGGGGCTCGTAAGGCTGCCGCTGCCCATATTCCAGTTTGCCGGGGTCAATGATGTACAAGTCCCCCTCCTGCGTGAACTCCGCCAGCACAACGGAACGGTAGTAGGAATCATCCTCATTGCCTCCTACGCGGGCCAGGATGCGGTCAATGCGCTCCTGGGAGATATGGGGGCAGTCAAAGGCTGTCACCACCATCGGGCAGAAGAGGTCTTTTTCCTCGTGAAAGCAGCGGTAGAACTGGCCGGAGGGTTTGCCGGGGGAAGAGAGGTAGACGCAGAACTGAAGCGTACAGCGTTCAATGGCGTCAAAGATTTCATCCGGCACCGTCTTTGCTTCGTCCACGACGAAAAACACGGGGGAAGAAGGGTCATCCCCGGTGAACTCATCAGCGTCAAACAGGCGGGCTTTCTTCTCGCTGCGGGGGTCTTCCTCTTCCTGCTCCTTTCGTTCATCCTTGAATTCATCCGTCACGCGCCCGTGCCAGCCTTCCGCCTTGCCGGCGTGGTTGGTGGAAAAGCCTTCAACGAATCCCCCTTCCGGGGTTTCTACGCGGCAATTCTTGAGCCATTTCCAACCTGCAAGGGACGGGTTGTTCCGGTGCCGTTCCAGGGCAGGCCAGAGCTGGTTTTTCACCTGGCGCCATGAGCCGGACGTAATCGGCATGCGCCCGCGGGGGTAACGCCACAAGAACCACAAGGCCAGGATGCCGATTAGCTTGTCCGTCTTGCCGGAGCCGTTGGCTGCACGCAGGGTAACACGCTTGCCGCGGGCAGCACGTTCAAGGGCCAGCATCTGCCATTTGTACAGGCTCGTTTCCCCGAGCACCACGGCGGCAAAGATGACGGGGGAGTCTTCCGGCCTGACAGGGGGCCCTAGCTTTCTTCCTCTTCTGACCATATTTCTTTCAGGGCTGCCGCCAACGGTGCGACTGCTTCCGCGGGCAGAGTGTGAGCCAATTTAACGGGCGTGTCTCCACCTTCCAGGGCCAGCGCCGCGCGGTCTCCGTATCTCTTGGGCATCAGCTTGGCAAGCATCCATTTGAGCGTGTCTATTTCCAGTTTGACCGCTTGCAGCATGGTTCCCCCTATTTCGGCACAGGGGGCCACTTCATGCCCCTTCTCCACAAGGTCAAGCAACTTGTCTTCCAGGGCGGCAAGCCGTTCTTCGCACGCGCGCGCGTACTGCTCCGAAAACGCCTTGTTCTCGTGTACCCATCTCATGACGGAAGGATTAGGGACGCCCTCCTTTTCAGCAGCCTTTCGGAGACTGTCCCCGCACCGTATATGGTCACAGATGCGTTCCGCCAGGGCAGCGCTGTATCTGGACGGGCGCCCGGGTTCTCTCTTCTCAGTCTTTCCTGTCTTCTCCTTCTTCATTTCGCATGCTCTTTGTTGATTTCCTCCCACCCTGCCGGAGGGGTATCGTCCTGACGGGGGACATATGCTTTCCCGGAGAGTTTCACATATCCCTCAATCCAGCGCAGCCCTTCCGCGTCGGAGCAGTGTTCAAAGCTGGGGCAGTCCGCATTGTCGTAGAGGATGCTATCAGGCTTGCTTGGGTATGCCTTGCATTGATAGCTTTGCGGGTTGTTGATGATTTTGGAGCACAGCAGGCATTTCATGCGTAATGCGTTCGGGTAACGTGCCCCTTTCAAATCTGCCTCAAATATCCTTTTGTAAGCCGGGTTCGGTGTGTCTTCTTTGTTCATGTCGTTATTGTATCAGTTCACAGTCAATGATCAATTTCCCGTGTTGGTTGTGGAATTGAAGGAACTTGAGGGTTCCCCCCTTCTGTATGATGATTTCATCCTCTCCGCTGAAATAGGCTTGAGGGCTGACTCCGTCCCAGTCTTTCCGAGCCCCGGCCCCGAATCTGGAAAAGGGCTCCGCGTAGATGGCCCGGGTTTTCTTCTTCAGGAGGATTTTGAATAACACGGGGCGGTTCTGGAATCCCTTCCCTTCCGCGACGGCAGCACTCATGAACCCCTTGTCCTCAAGTAGCCGGTCCCGGTAAAATGTGTTGAGGCTTTCGGCAATACTGTCGGTCATCACGTCTCCGTTCCATCCGATAGCATCTTTCAGCTCCTTGTAAGCTCCACAGCCACGGAAAACAACCATGTCCTGAGGCACTTTGCAACGGTTAATGACCTTGGCGATCAGCTTCGCTTTGGCGTTGGGCTTGCCCTCTCTCAAATCGTTGTTGATGCGGGTATATCCATCATCTGTGTACGAAAATAAGGCGTTCTTTTCCGGCCTGGATGCTTCCGCCCATGCTTTGCCGGTAATCTTGCGCAAGAGGTCATCAGCTTCCTTGTCCGTCAGCGGCGCGGGCATCTTTACCTTGGGAATATCCCCCAGGCTGACCGTGTGCGTGACGGTTGGCGCGGGCGCTGGAATGGGAGCAGCGGGAACCTTGATGACTTTCTCCGCCGTCTTCCTGGCATGCTCGGCCACCTCCTGCGCGGGAAAGACAACCTCGTCAGGTTTGTCCTGCTTGACCCCCCAGCGGTCTTCATAAACCTTCTTGAGCTTCGTCTTGAGTGCTTCGGGGAGTTTGGCCGTGCTGGCCTTCTTGCCGTACCCGTACCTTTCAATCAGGTCAATCCCGAAGCGTTCCGCGCCCCGTGGACGCTTCAGCGGCTCTCCGGGCTTGAGTAGTCCCAGCCGTTCGCATTCCGCCCGGGAAACGGGCTCCTGGTCCATGTAGGAGTTGAAGCCGAACGGCGGCCAGGGAACTTCAAAGCCTCCCAGGCTGGCAGCGTTCATTTCGTCCGCCCAAAAAGTAAAGTCGGTTTTGAGCCGGACGGCGTCCTCATTGATGACATGGACAAGCCGCTTTGTCTTGGCTCCCGGGATGCGGATGAACCGGAAAGCTGGCCATGCCTTGAGATTGGCCGGCTTCATGGATGCTTCCCACTGGGCCGCTCCAATGTTTTGCCGGACGTTGGTTTTGAAAATGAGCTTCAGGCGGGCCAGAGCTCCGATGTTTTTAATGTCGTTATGGTACTTCGGGCCTTCGGCGTCCGGGGAAACAAGCCCCTCGGTTTGGAGCCATTGAAGCGCCTGGTTGGAAAAGTCCGCGGCACTCCCTACCTTGATAGCCGTCTCCCCGTTGGGGAGGACTTCTTGATCTCCGGAAAGGTAGTCCTTGATAAGCATGTAGAGGCGCCCCAGCAGCCGCTTGTTTTCTTGTTTTGAAGAAAAGAACTTATCCTCGCACGCCACAGCCGACAAGGCCGCCCACTCCTTTGAGTCCATGCCGGAGGGGGCGGGATGCTTTGCCAGGAACTTTTCCAGGGGCGTTACCATAGGGGCAATTCTGGATGATTGAAGGGGCGTCTTTCAACCTTGGCAAATTGGGCTACGTGGTGCTCCAAAATGCGGACAGCGGGGCGACGGTAGAGGAAAGCAGCCTCAAGGGCTGTAATGATGCCAGCAGCCCGTTGTTCCGCCTCATGCTTGTTGCTGGTGCCAAGCCCCAGCTCGACAAGTTTGCCGTTCTTTTTGGGGTCTACCAGGAGCGTCAACCGGAGCTTATAGGAGCCGGGCTTTCCGCGCCGCGTTGGCTTGTTCTTTCGCAGGGATGGTTTGGGGGGTCTCATTTGCTGCTGGTGGGGTTGTAGTTGATCTCTCTGTACGATTGCCAATCACACGTGATGATGGTGCCGCATAGATGGATGCGGGAAACAACGGCAGGGCCTAAATGAGCTTCCAGGGCGGCGGGGCTGTAGTTGGCAATGATGATTGTCGGCTTGCCGTTCTGGTGCCGGTAGTCAATGAGCCGTTCCAGCGCCGGGCCTGTAAAGTCCGTGTCCTTAACCTCGTGATACTCGTCGAGCACCAGCAGATAAGGCGACTTGTAGCGGGCCATGACAGACGATTCCGAGCCCCCGCCGTTGAACGTCTCCCGCAGGGCCATCGTGTAGTCATACGCCTTGGAGTAGAGGACGCGCTTCTTGCGCCGGTACATGACGCGGGCAAGAAACGTGCTTAAAACCGTTTTCCCGGTGCCGTAGCGTCCGTTTAGTACAATGATACTCCCCGGCGTTAAAACGAGGCGGTAGGCATCACGGAGGGCCTTCTTCCATGGTTCTCCGGTCACTTCGTCGAGGCAATCAATCGCCCGGCGAGGAAAGCCTCGGTCAACCAGGCCCAGGCGTTCATAGGTTGCCTTGCGTTCTTCCTCCCGCTGTTTCTCGGCGGCGAGCGCTTCCGCTTCCAGTTCTTCAATGCTTCTTCCGTCATCCGTGGCAAGCGCTGTCATGGATGCCAAGAGGCTTTCAATGTCGGCACCTTTGAGGGCGTGCCGGGCGTCAATGGGGTCGTCAGTCTGTCCAGAGTTCATCTCTTCGTGATGGTTTAGGTGTTGATTTTGAGGCGGTTCCCGCGGCATTGGCGGGCTTTAAGCCAGCTTCGGCCGAGTTGTTGCGGGCCCAGGTGGCGGCGTATTGGCGGGCCAGGGGCCGCCAGTCCGCCAGGGGGATGCCGTGCTTGTTCCGCCAGCCAACAGCGGATTGCTCGTTGAAAAACCGTTCAGCGCAGCGTGTAAGCTCGTCTCCGAGCGGGTGGAGCACTTGGGCGGCCATGAAGCGGTCAATTTCGGACACGTCCTGCGGAAATTGGCAGACTTCGCGCCCGGTTGTAGTTGGTGTAGTAGTATTATCTTCTCTTCTCTTCTCTGGTAACGGTTTTTGTAACGGTTCGGGCGTTACATCTGTAACGGTTTCATCGTTACGTCCTTTTCGGTGATTCGCAACTCGGCGGTTCGTATTGGCCCTATTCTTAGCGGTTTGGCCATTATGGCGGTCAAAATTGGGGATTGAAAGGAGGCCATTGCGTCCATTCAACCAGCCGACTTTAACAAGCCCAACGGCGAAGCCGGGGCAGAATACGAGACGATCGAGAAATGAATTTGTAACGGTGATAGCGTTACCAGAGACGGATTGTTGATCCGCCCAAATCCAGAGGCGAAGAAGCTTGCCGACCACAGCATCTTGATCAATGCCGAGCATGTCGGCCAGCTTCACCACTTCGGGCTTGTCGGGTGTTGTGTGTTCAACTTTTATCCAGTCTCCGGCCATAATCAAAAAAGTGTCAGTTGGGGGTTGTAGTTCGTTTTTTCCGCGGCTTGTAATGGCTACAGAAAGGGCAGCCACCTGTCCAGAATCCTAGGACATAAGGGCAGCCTTTCCATTTGGATTTCCGGGCATACCGGACGACATGGACGCAATGCCTCCGCATCCACCATCTAACCAGATAATTTTTCAATGGTTTAAAGGTGTTCATTCCCCCTCCTTTCCGTCCGCCATATCCACGCCAAATGCCGCGGCATATTTTTTGACATCATCGTCATGGAGATAGCCCAGCAGGAAACGCAAGGCGTCTTCCACCGTGGCTTTCCGCTCCTGGAGGTTTTCATAAAGCTGCTGGACGGCGGCGCCATGCACGCAGCCCGCTTCTGGCGGGCTTTGTTTATGGTCCGGTCAAACAACACCTTTGCTATTGGCATCCCCAGTCCATATCGTCCTGGGTTCTCTGCGCATCGTTTTCGGGCCGTCCTCAATAATTCGGCACGTCTGCAAGCTCTCTCAAAAGCCCGTCCGTACTTGAAGAACGCTTTCTGTTCAGGCGTCATCTTCATGCAAGCCCCCTTTCCAAAATCTCCGCCTGCTCGGGGGTAAGGTACTGCCAGGACTGCGGCGGACGGGTCATGCCGATGGCAGAGAGCGGCACGGCGGCGGGCAGTCTCACGGGGTCTTGGACGCCCCAGGCGTAGAACGGGAGATAGGCGCGGATGTGCTCTTCCGTTACGCAGGCGTCTTTGATCAATAGTTCCAGGGCTTGCCCGGATGGCATATAAAGCATGCGTACATAGGAGACCATCCGGCACTTGCCGATGATCGCCCGCGCCCCGTCTTTGCCGGATTCGTAGGTCCAGAGCGTGACGTGTTCTCCGCGGGGGATGCGCGGCGCGTTCTTGCGTAGTTCCCATGTTTTTTCTCCGGACAGAATTTTACCGGAATAAGGCTGCCTGACGGATAAGAGGATGTTAATCATTGCTGGCCTCCTTCCTCAATTAAGGATTTAAGTTCATTGAAACAACGGAGGCGTGAGGCATTCTTTGTCGTGCAAATAAGGTGCTGCGCCCACCGTGCATGTCGTTTGGTGGCGTACCCCATGCGGTAACGGCCCGTTATGCCATTGTGGTGCACAATCGCTACCTGGACTTCATATTCCCCGTCTTTGGTTCTCCTGCACGGACAGACCTGCTGAACGATAATGTGAGGGTTCCTTTTCATTGTTCCTCCCCTCCTTTCCGTTCAAGTTCCCACGGCCATTTATGAACATCTTTAGGTTCAATAATGTAGAGTTCTCCTTCCGGAGTTTCTATTTGAATTTCACATGATTTCGTGTCTTTACGAACGACTGTTACAAAATCCCTTGTTCCAAAATACGTTAATTTATCCCCTACATTAACCCTCATGATTGGAGGGAACTTGGAGACGATTTTTTCTGCTTCCTCCCAAACGGTTTCCTCGAATCCTAAAAGAGTAGTCCAATCGCAATTTGGACACCCGATGCGCCCCATTGCTATCTCATGCAAATCAGGGAAGAATTGTAACGATCTCCCGCACAGCGGGCATTTAATATCTTTCATTTTAATTTCCTTTCTTGATTTTAAGTTTTCCGCTTGGCCCCATCGTCCAGCCGTCAAAAGTGACGGTGCCGGACAGATTGATCACGGGGTAGGCGTCATGTGGGTTAATGTGGTAAGTTCTCCCCTTGTGCTTAACCAGGAGATACCCGCCTTCCAGAGCACCGGAAACGGTGCCTCTAACGCCCATAACCGTTATTTGCTGTCCGTACCGGAAGCGGGTGCCACAAATGGCGTTGAGGGCGTCAAGATCGGGTTGCGCGGTCTTGGCGGAAGAGGCTTTCCGCCTGCGGTTGTACTCCATCATCCAGCGCCGTTTTTTCTCTCTTTCTTCGGGGCTCATTTGCCGAGTTCCTTTCTTTTGTAGGTTTCCACGCTCGCGACTTGGTAATCGCAAAAGCCTTCCGGGTTGAGGTAGCAGCGGCCAAACTGGGCCAGAGCAAAGGCGTCCGCCTCGTTATTATTGTTCATATCCGCACCCCAATGCTGGAAAACGCGTTTGAGCATCAAATCCTTTTCCGCATTGCCCTTCCCGGTGGCAAATTTCTTGTTGGTGGTAGGGGCCACAACGATGAAGGGAACCCCCATGTCAAGCAGCAGAAGACGGACAACGCCCCCCAATTCCGCCAACCCAGCCATGCCTTGCGAAGAGCCGTAGGAATACCCCTCAATGACGGCAAGTGACGGCTGCTCTTGGTAGATGATGACTCGTACCTCATTGCGGATTTCAGAGAGACGCTTAGCGCTTCTATGCTTGGATTTGATGACGCCCCATTTCGGGGAACCATCCCACACCAGAGCCCACCCCGTAGCGGTAAGGGACAAATCAAGACCTAAGATGCGCTTGTTCATGCCGCCCTCCCTTCTGCTGCCGGGCGGATTGCCGGCATGATCCGAGTGTAAGCGTCAAGGTATTTTGGGCCGAATTCGTCCAGAGCCGCCTTAATGCGGTCGGTGTACTCGTCCCATTCCACTTTGACCAAAAACGGGCGCAGTCCGGGGCAGTAGGAAAGGAAATACCACGCCCGCAAGCCAGTCACAGCCATGGAGCCGTGCACCTGCGGCTTGTGTTTGTCCGGCAGAACGCCGCCCAGCAGATGCCGGACATGATGCTTGGAGATAGGGCACTTGATTTCAAGGCCGGCAATCACAAGATCAAGACCGTCTTCCAGATTTTCAACAACAAGTCCGTCAGGACTGCACCCGATAGGGGCCGTTTTGCGGCGGATAAATCCAACTTCTTTTACCGCTTTGCCGGTCAAGGTCGCGAAAAGCTCGCGGGCTTCCTGTTCCAAGGCTTCCCCGCGATCCGTGTGAAAATTGCCTTCAAAGGTTATTTCATCCGGACGCAGACAGGAGCAGCACAGTTCGATGATTAAATCATCCTGCTGGGCTGACGGCTTCCCGGTTTTGGGAGTGATCAGTCGGTCAAAGTTGCTGGCGGTCAGATGACCGGAACGCAATTTAAACCATAGGTCGCTCCGTTGTGGGACATCCTCGTAAATAACTATATTTTCAAGGTCTAACATAACTTTAGTAGTCCTCTCTATTGGCTGGTACATACTCACGTTCCTGCTCCTTCAGACTTCCAAAAAAATCATCGGTATCATCATTTGGAGGCGGTAATGCCTCCGATGCCGTAGGCCGTTTTTCCTCCGGTTTGGGCGGGTTAAAGGGGTCTATTTCCTCGTTTTCATCCTTGGACGGGGTTACATTCCGCATTTCGCTTCCAAATTCCTGATCGTCGGCGCTGCTCATGGCTTCTTGGATGTAGAGGGGCAAATCCCATTGCTTGGAGGCACGCTTGATGACCGTTTTGAGCCCCATTTGCCCGAAGTCAGTCACCCACGGACCTACTACTTCCCCTTTCTTGTTCCGGGACTTGGTGCGGGCCTTGATTTCCTCCACGGCGCGCAGGCTCATGCGTTCCCCGTGTAGGTAGAGGTCCTTGTCTGTCCAGGTGCAATAAAAACCCCTGATGGGCGCCGTGCTGTCATCCCATTCCGGGATGTGGCTCATTGCAAATTTCCCTTCTTCCAGGCCCCAGGAAAATGGCTCCCCCTCTCTCACAATTCCAATATTGAGATTGGTGACGCCATTGGAGCGGGCCATGCGCATCAGGCCGCGGGCGGAGGGTACAGCCACGCAGGTCAATACAGACCGGCCGCTTGCCTTATCATTGCTCCAAAAGGGCACCAGATAGCCGTGGATGCCGTCAGGCTCACACCGCATCATCAGCAGGTTTTTCAGGGCGGCAATCAGCGTTACAGGGGCGCATTGCTGAAGGAGTGGGGTTTTCTGGCAGCAATGCCAGAAGATGCTGATACACCGTTCCGGCGTCATCATGCCTTCTACAAGCTGGGCAATGTGGTTCTTCACGTCCTCGGACATCACAATTTCGTAGAGTGTCTTTTTCGGGACTGGCGCCTGGGGCAAATCTAGTTTATCTGTAGGTGCGTTACTCATAATCTTTGCATGGTTCTGTGTAACAAGGCCGGGGATCAGTTGGCGCTGACCCCGGCCAACTGCTATTTAAGCATTCAGGGATTCGCGGTGCTTGCGGTTCAGTTCGTCGCAAAGCTCCAAGGCTTTCTCTAGGGCCTCTTCTCGTGTCACTTCGCGCCCGTCTCCGAAAGACACGCAGTGCATTCTCAAGAAAATTTCAGAGCCTTTTTTAAACCACACACCAAATGAATCGTCCTCTTCCTCAACGTAATAAGGCTGTTCTGCCTCAATTTCTTCAATGGGCTTGACAAGCTCAATGCAGGCAACAGAAAGGTAATTGTTCTTGTTTAGTAAAAAGCCATCAGGGAGGCTAACATCCCCTCCCGGAATCTCGTCTTCATGAAGTGCAATTTGGGTTCCAATTTTGTTACCTTTGGATAACTTTCGTTCACCTCCACACCCGAAAAGCCTCCCGTGAAATCCGGTGATTCGCACCAAATCCCCCTTGCGGTATTTCCGCGCCGGGTCGTATTTCGCCTGGGCGGGTTCGAGGACAGAATGGTCAAAAAAGTTATCTTCCGTTTTGCCGTCATCATGGCGGATAGTGATTTCGATAGGGTTAAAATCCGTTCCGTCATCTGCCTTGATCGTTCCCTGGATGATGACTTCGGTTCCGGGCTTGCATTCGTTTCTTTGCATGGTGTTTTTTCTGTTTGTTGTTATTTAGGTTAGGTTAGTTGGAAATGGTACTTGAGGGGTTCCTCTTCCGTTTTGCGGGAGGTCTGTTCATGTCGACCCCTGTCTGAGAGATTTTCTCCTTAGTAAGAAAGCGGTACACGCTCACGGCAGAAATACGGTAGTCGCGGGCACTGGTACCAAGGTCTTCTATGTGCTTGTCCCGTAGAAGTTTGATAGTCTTCTTGCGTGACCATCCGCAGGCTGGATGCTGCGCCAGGTCGTTTATAGAGAGTTCCAGCTTTCCATTAAACATGCGGGCGGCCTTTTCCTCGTCGCCTTCGTTTACGAGCAGCAAGCCCCGGTCGTGCAGACTCTGAATAGTCTGCTCCACAATGGATACTATAAATTGCTTCAATCCTTCCATGATTTTTGACAATTAAGATTTAACGTGAAATAAATGATCATGCCGCGGGCTTCTTGGGCTGGGAGGGTTAGCGGGCTTTCGCCACTGAACGGGGAGCCACGTTTTTGTAGTAGTCTTCGAGGAACTCGGAGAGCAGGAACCGGGGGCGCGTCAACCCGCAAACGACGTGCGTCCGAATCTTTCCGGCTTTTACCCATTTCGCTGCGTTGATGGCGTGAATAGGCTTTTCTCCGGTTTTCTCACGGGCGGCCTTGCATACTTGAGCAAGGGACATTGTCTGTTCGTACTGTTGTTCTTTCATAGTCGTTTATAAAAAGGAGTTAATGGTGAAATAGACGATTGTTCCGAACCCTGTTACCAGGGCACAAAAGACAAGGTTCTGGACGATTCCAGTCCGGGGCTTGAGGTCATTTTCCGGCAGGTCCATTGGGTAACCGTAGAGCTTTTCCATTTTTCTTTCCCGGTCCAAGAGTAACCAAGATTTCGGCCCCCCCTTCTTGATTGGGTAAGTGACAAAATGATTTGTATTTCTTCTTCATTATTTTAATTCTTTCGGTAAATTGTTTTCATGTTTTCCGTAATCTCTCAGTTTCTAGAAGGGCTATTCAGAAAATGTGAAGAACACGCGGGCATTTGTACTTGTTTAGCTGGCATCTTTCTTTTTGGCGTTGGACTTATCTCTACTGAAAGCATTATATTTTCGGCAGGAATGGCGTGTATCGGATTCGCCATAATAGGCTTTCTGCAACTCTCCTATGAACACACATCCATTGAAAGCAGACGAATGAACGAGGTGCCTGACGACGTCAAATCCCTCGTTCATATCAGTAAGCACAAGTCTAGTTGGCAAATCGAGGAGCTGGAGGAGTTCTCTTATTGCGGTGTCAAGTGGAAGTCCATGGGATTTGATCAACTTCGCGTACCCATCACTATAGCTGGCCCACTTTGCCCCGCTTGCGGTAGTAAGATGGCATACCGAGCCTGTCACAGGTATATCGTGCTCCCTGTATATATTCTCTATTGTCATTGTGGGGACAACAACAAGAGAATTGTCAGATTGCCCAAGCCTCTTTCCATGGTTCGAGAAGAGGTTCTTAATATGAAAAATGTGCCTAAATAACTTCATAATGAGTCTTGTATTGGAATTAAAGCTCGTACCAGCCGAGCCGCTTTAGTTCTTCAATCAGGGATTCTTCCATAGTTCAGTCTCTATGGCCGTCAGGATTGTCCGTCGTGGCGTGATCCCGTTCGTACTGCACAAGGGCGTTTTCGAGGGCCGCCGCTGCGGTTTCGTGCTCCGCCATCAGCTTTTCAGCGTCTGCGTGGCTCACGGCTACGTCGTCCACGCGGATGCAGCGGTCTTCGGTGTCGTATTCGATAATCATATTTGCCTTTCTTTTTTTGGATATTATCGCTCTAACAAATCCAGATTTACTATTTCGGCAGAATAATTCAACAAAATATTTCCTATTTTGTCATTTTCCTTGGATCAAACCGCTGGATTCTTGGTTTCAGGATGCTTACCCTTGCGAGGTTGGGGAAGCTTGCTGGAAGGAGTCAGGACAAATCCCAGTCGTTGGGCTTCTTGGACAAGAAGGGTCTTGATCACTTCTTTGGGGCGAACTCCCTGCTCGGCATAGGCCAACAGGCAATTCTTAATGCCGTCCTCCATTTTATCGAGTTTGATGATTGAGTACATAATGTTGCGTTTGATGATTATTTTTTACAGTGTATGCTGACATTATGCAATAATTATTTCCGCATTTGGTGAATAATGTTTTTAATAGGACGTTGACATTTCATCAAAATGCTGTAATATCAATGTATGACGCCGACCAAGGAAGAGATAAAAAAATGGCTCAAGACCTCACGCAAATCCCGCGAATGGCTCGCAGAACAATGTGGAGTTTCTAAAAGACAGGTTGATAATTGGCTGAGTTCTGCGCGTCCTGTTCCTGCAAAGGCTATTCTGATCATCCAGCGCCTCATGGCAGAAAAAGCTTGTCCCATTTCTCCCCAGGTAGAGCTTGATTTCACGGATGAAGAATGGGCCGTGGTGAGCGCAGCCATGACAGCCACTCAACAGACATTCATGGAATTTATCAACAGTGCATTCCGTAACGCACTCAAAGAGTTCGCAGATATAACGCTTCAGAACGCAGCTAAAGAAAAAGAAGATGCCCGCAAGCAGTTTGTCCCGGTGGAAGCATTCCCCTCTATAATATCAACCAGCAACGAAAGGTACAATCTGTCCGTGATCGGCAATATCGCCGCTGGTGGATTGCAGGCAGGTGATACCATTCCTTACCATATCACCGCAAACCGCCCTCTGGGAAAAGATGAGTACGTCCTACGCGTAGAAGGAAAATCCATGGAGCCGATCATCCCAGACGGGGCCCTTGTCATTATGCGTAAGCACACTATCCCCCCCATACCAAAACCCGGCACAATCGTGGAATACTACGATGAACGAGGAGTAACGCTCAAAAAACTGGCTAGGAAGAAGAATCCGGAAACCGGGAAGATGGACTACGTCCTACATCCTCTCAACCCTGCATTTGGTGATATTGAACCAATGGACGGCGGCCGCGTTTCCGCCGTGTACGTGGAAACGCTCCAGGAGTGGACAACAATATGACTTACTTTTGTAGCCGATCGTAGCAAATTACCAATAAAGACCTCGCCGTTTTGATCGGTGGGATATTATTTCTTAGTGGCTAAAAAACCACCAAACACAAAGCCACCAGCGAAAAATGGAATAAACAATCCCAAGAATCCTAGAAAAGTACTTGGACTCATATTTGAAATAATCCATTTTAAATTAACTTCTTTGGGCGGTTTCAAACTTAATTCTTCAGATATTTTTTTTGCTCCATCGGCAGAAATAGTGTACGCTCCACTTCGCTCATAAGAAGGGTAAGCGTATTTCGTGCGAAGGAAAAAATTTTCTATTTCTTTTTCATCTGCTTTGGGAGAATCTTTCATTTTAAAATAATTTAAATTTACATCATTTATTCGATTTGCAATAACACCTGGAGTCATATCTTCTCTAAATTTTATGACATTGGTGATATAGTTTAAAATATACAAACCACGCTCTCCGTTTGATTTATCGCAGTATTTTATTCTTTCAGTATATTCCTTCCAAGATAAGTCGTAAGTAGCTCTCATATCGAGAATATAGGCAATACTTAAACATAATAAAACAATCATTATAATTATTTTCCAGAAAATATTAAAGTGATTTTTATTTCCTTCTTGTATTTTATCAAAATATTTATCAAATTCATTTTTCAATTTTACCTCTGTCCTGTGGCTTAACATGTAAGGAATTTCTTCTTGAGAATTGTTTTGTGAGGAATCTCTATCCCGTATATCTTTAAAAGTAGAAATTTGGAGTATGCCTTCTTGACAACCTTCTTGACATGCTTGAATAATATCATCCACGGAAACTTCTTTAACAAATTTTCCACTATTTTTTGAATAACCATGATCTGCATTGTAAATATCAATTTGATCATTGATTCGTTGGGCCAAAATTTTAGGCACCATATCATTTCGTAACTGTGATACACATGTGACGTAAAATAAGATGTATTGTACCTTTTCTAAAGAAGATCTTTTTATAAAACTAACATGATGAAAATATACAGGCATTGACATAGGATTCATTATATTATTTCCCTTTCTTTTTATGAAAATTATCTTTTGATATACGTCTTATTTCCGTTCTTGTTGATGTAGTATCTACCTCCACGCGGCCCTGTATAAATAGTACGCGCCTTTGAATCCATACTACTGCTTGGAGTGAACACATCATCCAGGAAGGGCTCGTAACGCGGTTTTGAATAGGACCTACTTGGAACCGTTGATATTCTTCCACCCTCAGAAGTGGGATCATAAGTCAATTCTGACTGCCGGATTTTTATTTTAGGAATCTTCCAACACAATTTACAGCAATCTGCTGTTCCAAGCTCGTTAAATGACCCTTGCCCCACGCCATAATAACGGCATCCTGGAAGATGTGTCTTGCCCGTCGAACTGATCCAGTAAGAGATTTTCTTATCGGGTTTTTCGGCAGCTGCACCACCCCTTTTTCCGGCTCTCCATTCCCACGGGGGAATTGGATTCGGCTCCCCCCATAGTCCCCTTTTGTCTTTCCGAGCGTCTATTTCAAGCGAGGCAAGCTCATAACTATTTGAGTACTTTTTAAAATGCCATGCCCACCCTTCTTTGACCATTTCATAGTTGATGAAAGAAGCATTGTACAAAACCAGTCCAAGAATGCGCCCGTATTTATCCCGCTTCGTATATTGAACCGTCACGGTTTCTCCCCAAAGCAGCTTCTTCAATGAGTATTTAGCTCCACTGTATCCATCTTGCCCCTTTTCCGGTGCGTCAATCCCGTCCAGGCGAACTTTATGAGCAACCTTCTCTTTTGGCGTTTTCTCCAAAACAGTAATTGTATCACCATCAGTTACATCAATCACAATTCCCCTGATGGTTTCACCAAAGGCAAGGCAGGAGCTTATTATGAAAAATAGCAACCATCTCATAAAAAGATGATATAATGCAAACAACTACAACAAGCAACAACTCTTTAGAGAATAGCTACTCGATAATAGAGCCTCGATCTTTCCTTATTTGGCAAACACTTACCATAATAGGAACATTTTAGTATTAAGTTATTCCTAAAAAGTAGAATCATAAGAAAAAACTTGCCGCTGTTTGCCATTTGGGAAAAATGCCCACATGGATGACATAAAAGACAAAATCCGGGTGTTCCTGAAGGATATGGAAATGAGCAGAGAGGTTTTTGCCGATCTTTGTGGCGTCAGCAAGAGTCAAGTTGATAAGTGGCTTTCCTACCTTCCAATTCCAGAAGCACGGCAACGTGTCATTGAGCGCATCATGAAGGAAGAACATAGCCGTCGTCAAAAGAGTCAGCATGACCCTGACATGGATATTATTGAGGTTCCCTTTCCTCGAAGCCAATTTGACCGGGTTCGAATGACGGCGGACATCCATGGTATGACGATTGAAAAATGGGCTTCCAGGACGCTTATTGCACTCTCCAACGTCCCGCATCATAATCTTTAACGTATTGCAAAATATCCTATCTCAAAACAGATACACGATACATCTCCTAAAAAACCAGATAATTTATTGACGGTACATGTCGAAAACTATAAACTATTCATGATGAATACCGAAGACGTAGATCATACGGATTTACAGTTGCACAAAAACACTGTGGAAACAGAAATCCAGTTATTAGCAACGCACAGAGGCAACTTTAAAAAAGACTTTGGAATTGATGTCGATTGCTATGTTCTGAATGATGAACGACATACCGCGGTCATTAGTAAACGCGGTATGGCAAGATCATTAGGAATGAGCGATAGGGGAAATAGTATTACGAACCTTGTTCAATCTAAATCTCTATCTGAAATTATTACATCGGCGGACGGATTGAGGGAAAAATTAAGTAATCCGTTAATATTCAAAGATAGCCTGTCGGCGGACGGAAAATTAAATCCAATAGTTCACGGGTACGATGTAACAATTCTAATTGATCTCTGCCAAGCTATTAAGAAAGCCAATGAAGAAGGAAAGCTCGCTCCCAATCAAAAACACATAGCACGGCAAGCAGGAATCATTGTAGCAGCATCTGCAAAAGCTGGAATCAAGGGCTTAGTTTATGCTTTATCTGGATATGATGTTACCAGGGAAGAAATTATTAGTTCTTTTAAACGCTTCGTGGCTCAAGAAGCGAGAGGTTATGAAAAAGAATTTCCTGATGAATTATATAAAGAATGGTATAGGCTCTATCAAGAAAAACGTCCTAAAAAGAATAAGCCTTGGAGGTTTATGCATCTCACTAATAGTCAAGTTTATAAACCACTGGCACGAAGTAATGGTAGGCTTTTAAAGCTTTTAAAAGTACATAAACGAGAATATGGAAATAAAAACAATAGGCTCCATCAGTTCTTAGCAGAAATAGGTGTAAAAGCATTGAGGCAACATCTAGGACAATTACTTGCTATAGCTAAGCTTGCTAAAAGTAGAGTAGAATATGAATGTAATTTTGAAAAATTATTTAGTGATCAATTGCCTTTGGATCTAAGTTTAGATGAAAATGATGGCAATATCAATAAATGATAAAGTGTCTTATCTACGGCAAGGATGTGCTCCCACGTTATAGGGAAAGGGGTGCCTATGAAGGAATGATTTTGAGCAGCCGGAAGATTTCCGAACTCTGACATTCAACTGGCGCCTCTGTCTTCAGGGAAAATCTGCCAATAGGCGGGCACCTCTTCCGGATTGCAGGCCGTCAGGTAGTATTTAATCGTCGTCTTGCTAGTGGTGTGTCCCATGTTTTCCAGCAAGCCGTGCGTGTCCCGATGGGCGGCCAGCCAGTACGAGGCGTAGGAGTGGCGGCAAACGTCGTTTAAATGGCTGATGCCGGCTCCCCGGCGCACTGCCTGCCATTTGCGCTGCCAGTTCTTCGGGGCGAGCTTCCCGGAGCGTTTTTCTGGCGGTACGGTTTCCAGCCACGCCTTGAGATTTGCTTCAATCCGCACCAGCCGCACGGAGTTGGTTTTGCTGACCTCTGGTTCAATCCTGATATAGCCATGGGCCAGTTTGACGTGTTCCCATGTCAATGCCGTGACCTCTTCAGGCCGGACGCCGGCAAAGAGCAGGACGGCCACTGCTATTTTCATGTCCGCCGCATTTACACGCAAGTTTTCCGGCATAGTCCCATCTCCGGAATAGTCTCTGCAGGCATCCAGCAGGGAATGAGCTTGCGCGGGCGTAAGAATGGAAATGGGCGCCCGCTGGTGCTTACGTTGCTTGATTCCTTCGGCGGGGGACTGCACGGCATATTTTTTGCTGATAGCCCAGGCAAAAAACGGCTTAATGTGGCGCAACGCGGAATTGTATGAAGGAGGCGTCGTTTTCCATCCGGTCAGCCATTTTTCAAATTCATCTGGCGTCACGTCGTCAATCAGGCAATCCCCAAATACAGAGGCAAAAGCACCTAAAACCTGTCTTACACGGCTCCGGTAATGAGAAGAGGTATCTTGTAGCGTATCACGGTAAAGAGGCTCAAGAATGGATATTTTGCGGGCATCGCTGGCCCGATGCCGTGTGATGTAATAGTCAATAACATCCTTAAGCGTCACGTCAAACGGTGCTAAACGGGCAAGTTCTTCGATGACGGCATCATATTCTGATCTCGTCATCAATGTTTCCCCCAAACGCAACCCCGCAGCCACGTCTTCCAGGTTGGTAATATATCCCATTGCTTCCGCCTTGGTCGGGAAATACTTTGTTTCCCTCTTTCCGGTTCCGGAAAGCTTGACAGGGATGCGAACCTGCCAGCGTCCGCTTTGAGCGTGCTTCACCGGAGTTATTTTCAGGCGTTTCATGATGCCCTCACAGTACGCCAATTTTACGCCAGAACGGAATCAAAAAATGATATTTGGTCAGCATTTATGGCTATTTTTCCATGGTTTTTCACATTTCCGGCCCCAAAACAGGCAAAAAAGAAGCCCCGTAAGTCATTGAACTTACAGGGCTTTAGAAAAAGAATGGCTCCCCCGGTTGGGCTCGAACCAACGACCTAGTGATTAACAGTCACCCGCTCTACCGCTGAGCTACAGGGGAGTTTGCGTTCCATGGAGCGCGGAGGGATTTTTACTGGAGGCACAGGCGTTTGGCAAGTACTTTTTTGTTTCTGTAGGCTTTTTGACGCAAAAAGGCTTCCGCGGCGTGGGCATGCCAACGGTGCTTCTTGACCTTTGAGGGGAGAATGCCCAGACTTTCAGCGACATGAGTGAACATCACCATCATATTGCTGTTCTGGCCGGCGACGGCATCGGGCCCGAGGTCATGGCGGAGGCCCTGAAAGTTCTGGACGCCGTAAGTGCCAAGTTTGGATTTACCGTGAGCCGCAAGGAGGCTTTTGTGGGCGGCGCGGGCATCGACCATTGCGGCAAGGCCCTTCCGGAAGAGACCATCCGCGCCTGTGAAGAGGCGGACGCCGTCCTGTTCGGCTCCGTAGGCGGTCCCAAGTGGGAGCACCTTCCCGCCAATGAACAGCCGGAGCGCGGCGCCCTGCTGCCGCTGAGAAAGCATTTCGGCCTGTACGCCAACCTGCGCCCGGGCGTATGCCTGCCTGCCCTGACCCACGCCTCTCCCATCAAGAATGAACTGATCGAGGGCGGTTTTGACATTTTATGCGTCCGGGAACTGACCGGCGGCCTGTACTTCGGCCAGCCCCGTTTCCGCGAACAGGAGGGGGACGACGAAGTCGTCGTGGATACCATGCGCTACCACAAGAGCGAGATGGTGCGCATCGCCAAAGTGGCGTTCGAGGCCGCGCGAGGGCGCCGCAAGCGCGTCACCAGCGTGGACAAGGCCAACGTGCTGACCAATTCCCTGCTGTGGCGCGAGACGATGATTGAGGTTTCCAGGGATTATCCGGACGTGGAACTGCTCCACATGTACGTGGACAATGCCGCCATGCAGCTGGTGCGCAATCCCCGCCAGTTTGACGTGCTGGTGACGGAGAACCTGTTCGGAGATATTCTTTCCGATGAAATGGCCATGATTTGCGGCTCCCTGGGCATGCTGCCCAGCGCCAGCCTGTGCCAGGGCGCGCAGGACAACGGCCTGTTCTTCGGCCTTTACGAGCCCTCCGGCGGTTCCGCCCCGGACATTGCCGGCAAGGGCATTGCGAACCCGATCGCCCAGATTCTTTCCCTCTCCATGCTGCTGCGCTACTCCCTGGGAGAAAAAGCCGCGGCAGACGCCATTGACGCCGCCGTCCGCCGCGTGATTGACCAGGGCTGCCGCACGGGCGACCTGGCTACGGGCGCTCCCGGAGAAATCCGCGTGAATACGGCGGAAATGGGGGATGCCATCATCGCAGCCCTGTAAAAGGGCCGTTTTTCCAGCTCCGCAGGCGCTTCCATCCCCTGCGGGGCATTTTTCCTTCCGGAGGAAGGCTGGACTGTTCCTCTGTTTTTTCCTCACTTCCGGATTTCTCCGGTTCTTCATCCACCTATCATGAACGTTCTTATCATTGGCCAGGGAATCGCCGGCAGCTGCCTGGCGTGGGAGTTGAAACGCCGCGGCGCGGATTTCACGATTGCGGACCGCCCCATCGCGGAAACGGCCTCCCGGGTGGCGGCTGGATTGGTGAATCCCCTGACGGGCCGGGCCTTCCGCCCCGGCTGGCGGCAGGAGGAATGCCTGTCCGCAGCGGAGGCCTTTTATCCGGAGACGGAACGGGAACTGGGCGGCTCCTGGTGGCAGAAGACCCCTATTTTCCGGGAACTGGAAACGGAGGACCAACTGGAAGTCTGGCAGGAACGCCAGACGGCCCCGGAGTCCTGCGCCTATGCGGGCCCCCTTTTCCCATGGCCTGAACACTGGGAAGGCCGCGGAAAAGCCGCCTATACGCGCGGCTCCGCCGTGCTGCACGTGGAGGACATGGTCAACGCCATGCGGAGGTTTTTCACGGAACAGGGCCGTTTTGTGGAAGCGGACGTGTCCCCTGCGGATATCCGTCCGGATGAAAACGGCCTTTTCCATTGGAACGGCCAGACGTTTTCCCATATAGCCTGGTGCACCGGCTGGGAAGCCGGATGCCACCCGGACATGGCTCCCTTGAAGGGACGCCCTTCCAAGGGCACTATTCTGGACCTGGACCTGAAGGAGCTGGACTGGCACGCCGGCATCCTGCATTTCGGCCACTGGCTGGTTCACAACGGTTCTTTCTGGCGCTTCGGCGCCACTTACGCGTGGGCGTGGGACGCTCCCGGCATTCCGGAAGCCCCCGCCGTCCAGGAATTGATGCTGGACCTCGTCAAACGCTATTCCGGGGAGACGGGCTTCCTCCGCGCCCGAGCCGCCGTGCGCCCCATCATCCGGCGCAGCCAGCCCGTCGCCGGGCCCATTCCCGGCCTGAACGGCCAGTTCGTCTTCTCCGGACTGGGCAGCAAGGGAGTGACCACTTCCCCGTGGGCCGCGGCCCAGCTGGCGGAACATCTTGTGCACGGGGCGGAACTGCCGCCGGACCTGCTGCCCGCCGCGCTATGGAAATAATGCGGCGCGGTTCCCGTACTTCCTTGAACGGGACAGCTATTTTCCTTGTCAAAACGCCCTGAACACGATTACATGCGGCCTTATATGCGAGCGGAGAACGAGAACTGGGGAGATACGGTACGGGAGCATTTGTTTGACCAGCGCGGCGCCGTGATGGTGCACTGGCTGATCCTGCTCAATGTGGTCGTCTTTATCCTCGGGTTTTTCTTCCAGGTGGATATTCCACGGGATATTTACCCGCCGGGCCGTCTGGACCTGATCCAGCTTTACGGGGCCTACAGTGAATACACGTGCTTTCATGAAGGGGAATTGTGGCGATTGTTCACCTACCAGTTCCTGCACGCCAATCTGGGGCACATTATGTTCAACATGATCGCCCTGTGGTTTTTCGGGCCGGTCGTGGAGGAACGCTTCGGCCATCTGCGCTTCCTGCTGTATTATCTTTTCTGCGGCGTGGCGGCGGCCCTGTTTTCCTCCCTGCTGGGGTACATGGGGTTCTTTGATCCGGAATGGCGCTTCATTCCCATGGTGGGGGCCTCCGGCTCCATTTACGGCATCATGGCCGCGTGCGCGGTGCTTTTTCCGCGCGCCCGGGTGCAGCTTCTGTTCCCTCCGGTCAATTTGAGCGTGCGCCAGTTCGCCCTGGCCGTCCTCGGCATCGCCTGCGCCGTCATTATTTTCCAGTGGAACAACGCGGGCGGGGAAGCCGGACACCTGGGCGGCATGTTCGCCGGGTTCATCCTGACATTGCTGATCCTGTGGAAGGAAAAACTGTCCTCTCCCAGGCGGCGGGTCGTTTCTTCCTCCCACCATTCCACCTCGCACTCCGCACGCCGCCCCGCCGGTAACCATCCCTCCGAAGAGGAGGTGGATGAAATCATGGAAAAAATATCCCGCTCCGGCCTGTCCAGCCTGACGGAAGAGGAACGGGAAGTTCTCCGGCGCGCCTCCCGCCGTTGAATTATTTGTTAGATATTCCCCGTATTTTTGTTATTTTTCTTTCTTTTTTATTATTTCCTCCTAGCATGGAGGAATGATGACGCGGCTGTATTCCTCCACCGTTCTGGGCGTGGATGGCGTAGAAGTGGAGGTGGAAGTGGATTTTCGCCCCATGGCGGAAAAACGCACCTTTATCGTGGGGCTGCCTGATGCGGCCGTGAAGGAGAGCGGGCAGCGCGTGGATACGGCCATCCAGAACAGCGGGCTGCCCTTCCAGCAGGGCGTTTTCGTCGTCAATCTGGCTCCGGCGGATTTAAGGAAGCAGGGACCGGGGTTTGACCTCCCCATCGCCCTGGGAATGGTCGCCGGAGCGGCGGAAAGGGACATGGACGCTTCTTCCTGGTGCATCGTGGGGGAATTGGCCCTGGATGGCGCCGTACGCCCCGTGCAGGGCATCCTGCCGCAGATTATGGAGGCGCGGCGCATGGGCAGGAAGCGCATCATGCTGCCACGTGCTAACGCACACGAAGGAACGCCCGTGCAGGGCGTGGAGATTTACCCCGTGGCTTCTTTGAAGGAGGCGTGGGCACTCCTTACCTCCTCCGTTCTGCCCCCTCCCTTCACGGCTTCCGGAAGAGAGGACCGGGAGGCCGAAGACAAGGAGACTGCCGTTGACTTCGACGAGATCAAGGGGCAGCCCTATGCGCGCCGCGCCATGGAGATTGCGGCGGCAGGCGGCCATAACATCCTTCTCTGCGGTTCTCCGGGTTCGGGCAAGTCCATGCTGGCGCAGAGGCTCCCGACCATTCTCCCTCCGCTGAATCCGGAGGAAGCTCTGGAAACCAGTAAAATCCATTCCGTATGCGGACTGCTGAAACGGGGGAACGGCCTGGTGGCCCGGCGTCCGTTCCGGGCTCCGCACCATACCATTTCCGATGCCGGGCTGATGGGCGGAGGAGCGAATATCACGCCGGGGGAAGTGTCCCTGGCCCACAACGGCGTGCTCTTTCTGGACGAATTGCCGGAGTTCCGCCGCGCCGCGCTGGAAACTCTGCGGCAACCGCTGGAATCCGGCCAGGTGGTCATTTCCCGCGCTTCCGGCACCATGACGTTTCCGTGCCGCTTCATGCTGGCAGCCGCCATGAATCCGTGCCCCTGCGGCTATCTGGGCGACAGGAGAAGAACCTGCACCTGTCCCCCGGCGCAGGTCGCACGCTACCGCCGCAAGATTTCAGGACCGCTTCTGGACCGGTTCGACTTGCTGATGGAAGTTCCCGCCGTGGACCCCTCTATTCTGGCCTCCGCACCCGCCGGGGAATGTTCCGCCGGCATCAGGGAACGCGTGATGGCCGCCCGGCAGCTCCAGTGCAGCAGATATGCGGGCACTCCCTTCCGCAGCAATGCGGCACTTTCCGGAAAAGCGCTCCAGAGGCATTGCCGCCTGCTGCCGGAAAGCCGCGCCATCCTGCTCCGCGCCGTGGAAGAACTGGCCCTTTCCGCCAGAGCCTACGACCGCATTCTGAAGGTGGCCCGCACCATAGCGGATCTGGAGGGCAGCCCTGATATTCAGGATTCCCATTTGTATGAGGCCGTGCAGTACCGGGCCTTTGAACATTCTCTCCGGGAATGAACCATTCCGGAATGCCGCGTTACGCCATGCCAAAGCGTGCCTTTTCCGACCGGAAAAAGGAAAGGAGGCGTTTTTCAGGCCGCCTCCTTCCCGATTGAAAAGTTTACCGCTCACCGGTTCCGGGAACGCCGGAAGACGAGGGCTCCCAGGCCAAGCATTCCCAGAGATGCGGTAGCCGGTTCCGGAACGGTTTCATAGGATACCTGGATGTTGGCAAGCGTATAGGGGGAGGTGGCGCCGCCCGCGCCGCCGCGCACTCCGGCAACCAGCTTGTATCCTTCCCCCCACGCCAGGGGAGAATCCGCCATGTCCAGGGAAACGGTCGTCGTTCTTGAAGTGGAATCAAAGGTAAAGCTTTCCACGGTGGAAAGGTTCCGGACCAACGTTCCGGCGGAGTCGTAAATCGCCAGCACCATGGTGTAGCTCGTGATGACGGAGGTGGGCGTGTCACAGGAAAAGATGATGGAGGAAACAAGCTCTCCCTGCCGGGGGCCGCCCAGCACCATGGCAAAGGAGTCTCCGGCCACGCCGCTTCTGCCGCACAGGATGATGGAACCGACGTCATCATGGTTGACCCAGGTTCCCTCCCCATTCTGGGGCCAGTTGGCCAGGCTGTTGTTATTGCCTCCCGCATAGACGCCAAATTCACGGCCTTTTACTTTATCCAGCAGCTGGTTTCCCGTTTGCGGCGCCATGGTCGCGGTTTGCGACAGATTGGCTGATTCGGGCAGTTCGGCAATGATGGTAGCAGCATTTGCAGCCAGCACACTGGCGCAACTTATTAATACAGCACAATATCTATTTTTCATAAGTTACACACCATAATAAATTTATTATGGTGTGTCAATTTACATTTAAGAAGAAAAGTCTTTGAATTTTCCGCTTTTTCTGAAATCTGGCGCATCTTCTTGAGGTTGAATGGCCGAGCCGTTCCCCGTAATTCGCCGTTGCTGGATTTTTCTTTATAACCCTATTAAAATACCTGTTTTACGTGGAATTAAACTTTGGAATAAGGAGAACATGAAATGAAGTTATTTTTCTGCGGAGTTTCCGCAGGTTTTTACAGGAGCCGGGAGGCCCCTGCTCCCGGAAACGGTCTTTCCCCAGCGGGAGCATATGCCTCGCCCTCCCGTCTGCCGGCGCTCTTTTCCGGAAACGTTCAATACGCCGGGCCATCCCGGCTTTTTCACCCGTCACCCACGCAGAACAGCCGCTCCGCGGACATGCGCGGAACGGCTGTTCGCACGAGAAAGGAAAGACCGGTTTAACGGATGGCTTCCAGAGCCTGCTTGAGGTCCGCAATGATGTCTTCCACGGCTTCCGTTCCCACGGAGAACCGGATGAGGTCCGGCCGGACGCCCGCCTCCATGAGCTGCTCATCCGTCAACTGGCGGTGCGTATGGCTGGCGGGATGGAGGACGCAGGTGCGGGAATCCGCCACATGGGTAACGATGGCGGCCAGTTTCAGGCTGTCCATGAACTTGATGGCGCGTTCACGGCCGCCCTTGATGCCGAAGGTCACTACGCCGCAGGATTGCCCGTTGCGGAATTGCTTCTGCGCCAGGTCATGGTATTTGTTGGACGGCAGGCCCGGATAGTTGATCCAGGCCACATCCTCCTGCCCTTGCAGGAATTCCGCCACCTTTTGCGCGTTTTCACAGTGCCGCGGCACGCGCAGGTGGAGGGTTTCCAGGCCCAGGTTGAGCAGGAAGGCATTCTGCGGGGATTGAATGGAACCCAGGTCGCGCATGAGCTGGACGGTCGCCTTGGTGATGTAGGCGCCCTTGCCGAAGCTCTTGCTGTAAGAAAGCCCGTGATAGGAAGGGTCCGGCTCCGTCAGGCCCGGGAATTTGTCCCTGTGGGCTTCCCAGTCAAAGTTGCCGCTGTCCACGATCACGCCGCCCACCGCCGCGGCATGGCCGTCCATGTACTTGGTGGTGGAGTGGGTGACGATATCCGCCCCCCATTCAAAGGGGCGGCAGTTGATGGGGGTGGCGAAGGTGTTGTCCACGATCAGGGGGACGCCGTGCGCATGGGCGATGTCCGCCATTTTGCGGATGTCCAGCACGCAAAGCGTGGGGTTGGAGATGGTTTCCGCAAAGAGGGCCTTCGTATTGGGACGGAAGGCTTTGGCGATTTCCTCCGCCGGGGCGTCCTGGTCCACAAAGGTGACCTCAATGCCCATTTTCCGGAACGTGACGGCAAAAAGGTTGTACGTGCCTCCGTAAATGGACGCGGTGCTGACGATGTGGTCCCCCGCCTCGCAGATGTTGAAGACGGCAAAGAAGGAGGCCGCCTGCCCGGAAGAGGTCAGAATGGCGGCCACGCCGCCTTCCAGTTCGGCGATTTTTCTGGCAACCGCCTCATTGGTGGGGTTCTGGAGGCGCGTATAGAAGAATCCGGCTTCCTCCAGATCGAACAGTTTGGCCATTTGTTCGCTGGTTTCATACTTGAACGTGGTGCTCTGGTAAATGGGCAATACGCGGGGTTCACCCTTTCTGGGGGTCCAACCCGCCTGCACGCACAGGGTTTCCGGTCTCAATTCCTGACTCATGATGCAGGGATGCTATGCCATGCCGCCTCCCTTGTAAAGCAGGGAAAGGAGGCATTTCCAGCCGCTCCCTGCCTCCCCGCCTTCGCGGTTACAATCAGCCGCGTTCAAGTGCCGGGAGGCTCTTGTTCCCAAAGACGGCCTGAGAAATATGCCACCGTATTTGGAGCTTCTTCCGGAGAAGGGAACAGCCTGCGGATTTTACCTGATTTCCGGCAGAGGGGTGGAAATTTCCTCTTCCGTCAGGTAGCAGCCGGGGTCGGACCCGTACCAGTGCCCGTTGGCAAACGCGGCGCGCGTGCGGAAGCCACCGCCGCACAGGGCAAAGTGCACGCAGCGGCCGCAGCGGCCTTCAATTTTTTTCTGCCGTTCCAGGGGATTGTCGGACCCGCGCAACTCAGGCAGCATCTCCGCCGCGGCCCCCGCCTTGGCGTCCCACAGATCGGAAAACAGGTTGTTCTTCACATTGCCCAGCGTGACGGATTGCCAGAATTGGTCCGGGTGCACCACGCCCTGCGTGTCAATGTTGGCGATGCCGCGGCCGGAGCTGTTCGCCCCGCCGCCGTTCCATTGAAGAAGGTTCAGGGTTTCCTTCGCCAGCGGGGAGCCTTCCCGGAGCTGGCGCAGCAGCAGGTAAATGCCGTCCGCTGGCTGGGTGACGGTCAGCACTTCACGGTTTTTGCCTTCCGCCTTCCATTCCTCCACGCGGGCAATCAGCGTATCCATGGCGTTCCGCGCTTCCTCCTGCGTCAACGTCTGCACTTCCACGCCGCGGCCCGTGGGGACCAGATGGTAGAAGCAGACGCGCTGGATGTCATTGGCGTCAATGAAGTCCAGAATCTCTTCCATGCACTGAACGTTGTTACGAGTCAGCGTCAGGCGCAGGCCCGTCTTCTGCCCCACTTCACTGCAGAGCTTGAAACCGCGCACCGCCTGTTCAAAGGAGCCTTCCACTCCGCGGAACTTGTCATGCACGGCGCCGATGCCGTCCAGGGAAATGCCCACGTACGCCACGCCCAGTTCCTTGAACCGCGCGGCGGCCTCCGGCGTAATGCGGGTGCCGTTCGTGGAGATGGTCACCTTCAGCCCCTTCCCGGTGGCGCGTTCCAGCAGCTCCATGAAGCGCGGATGCACCAGCGGCTCCCCGCCGGAAAACAGCAGGGCGTTTACCTTGTAGTCCGCCAGATCGTCAATGACCGCGCAGCACTGGTCCCAGTCCAGCTCCCCTTCAAATTTCCGGGCGGAGGCATCCGCGTAGCAGTGCACGCACTTGAGGTTGCAGGTGCGCGTGATGTTCCAGACCACAATGGGCTTGCGGACGCGGGACGAAGCCGGGGCGCAGGATTCCACGGCGCCTCCCGCAGAGCGGCCGTGCCCGTGGCCCTGCCCGTATCTTAAATGGTCCGCGGGCTGTTCCGCCCCTGTCCAAAGTCTGGTAATATTAATCATGGTGTTGTGAAAGCCTGGGCTGGTAGGGGCAGAGGTTGTCTTCCGCCATCATGTCTCCGTAAACGGCATAGGCGCGGGAACGGGAGCCGCCGCATACGGTGCGGTACTCGCACCGGCCGCATTTGCCTTCCAGAGCATTGTCGTCCCGGAGTTTGAGGAAAAGGGGGTGCGTGCGGTAAATTTCCCCCGGATCATCCGTTCGCACGTTTCCCGCCGCAATGGGCAGGAAGCCGGAAGGCTGGATTTCCCCGGTATGGGAGATGAACATGATTCCCTTGCCGTCCCGGGTGGGAACGGCGCGGCGCGCGGGCTTGCTCCCCTGCGCGCGGGCTTCCTGAAGCGCCACGCGGCGGTAATGGTGCCCTTCCGTGGTCTTGACGCCGAAGGGGACTTCACGGCTTACCTTGCTGAGTTTTTCCCAGACGGCCTCCACTTCTTCCGCCGTGGGCATTTCATCCATGGCGGCCCGGCCCGTAGGCACCAGCAGGAACACGCTCCACATGCCCGGCTCCATCTTCTTCATCAGCTCCACAAAGTCGTCAAACTCGCCCAGGGTGCTTTTGGTGATGGTGGTGTTGATTTGCAGGTGCATGCCCGCTTCCTTCGCCATTTCCGCCGCGCGCAGGGTCCGCTCATACGTGTGGGGAACGCCGCGGAAGGCGTCATGGGTGGCCTCATGCGCACCGTCCAGGCTCAGGGACATGCTTTGAACTCCGGCCTCCTTCAAGGCATGAAAGTCCGCATGCAGCAGCCGGGCTGTAGCGGCGGGGCTTAACGCCACGTGCAGCCCCTTGCCGGCGGCCGCGCGGATCAATTCCAGAATGTCCGGCCTCATGACGGGGTCTCCGCCCGTCAGCACCAGCATGGGGGGCCGCAGCTCCGCCAGCTGGTCAATCAGGCGCAGGGCTTCCTCATGGGTCAGTTCATCAGGATGGGGCCGCGGCTGGGCTACGGCGCGGCAATGCTTGCACGCCAGCGCGCAGGCGCGCGTCACTTCCCAGAAAACCAGGAAGGGGCGTTCATTGAGATCTGTTTCACTAAAAATCGGTCGCATTCCTCAGGACAGCCACTTTAGAACAATTATAATTTTTGACCAGTCCAAAAGAGGGGCATTCCCCCAAAAATTTCACTTGGCCGCCTCTTCACGGATTTTCTGAACTTCCTTGGGCAGTTCGGAAAGGGAATTCAGGGCCTCCTTCAAATTCCTGGAGGCATCCGGAGAGAGCATGATGGCCGTCACATGCTTGACGATGGGCTGCATCATTTCCACAAGCTGCTGCTGCACTCCCGTCAGCTTGGCCTGCTGGTTGCGGGTGAGGGGCGGCAGGGCGGCCTGTTTCTTGGCGATGTCCAGCAGGGCGGCCCGGTAATGCCCTATCTGGTCCACAGCGGCCTTGCTGGTTTCCTCATCCTTCACCCTGGACAGGGATTCATCCAGGTTTTTGACTTCATCCACGGTTTTTGCCAGCAGGGTTTCATGCGTGTTGCCCTCCGCATCCTTCGGGAACGGCTCCGCCTGCGCGGCCTTGTCCTGGGAAGCCTGCGCCAGTTCCGTCTGCACGGACTGCAAATCCATCAGGGCCTTCTGCAAATCGGGCGTGAGCAGACCTTCCTTTTTCAAGCGCGCAAGGGATTTCACCAATTCACCGGAAATTTTCTGCACTTCCGTCATCTGGGCGGAAATCTGCGCCTGCTCCTGCGGCGTGGCGCCGGGAAGTTCAAGCTGCCTTTTTCCGAGGTCCACCAGCTTTTCACGCACCTTTTTGACCGTTTTCACGGCGTCCGCCGCTCCGGGCTCGTCCGTCACCTTGTCCAGCGCCGCCGTGATTTCATGCATGCTGGCAACGCTCTCCTTGGTCAGGGAAAGATGGGTGTCCTGGGCAAATGCGGGGGCCGTCATGCAGACGGCAGCGCCCAGGCCGATGAAAGCAACTGTTTTATTCATGATGGGAAAGCCTTTCCGGTACGGAAGAATACGTTTTCCCCCTTTTCCCGTCAATGGCGGCTATTGTCAAGACCACTCAACCGCACCATAATAAAAAGGGCTGTCTGCTTCATTACAGACAGCCCTTTTGAAATTTTTAACAGTGACTTAGTCGCGCTGCTGGCGGGAGTACTTGTAGTAGCTCTGGAAGCTGAGTTCCGCAGGGAATTCGCTCAGGCCGCCGTTGGGATTGTATTCCTTAAGGCCGCTCATGCCGCAACGTCCCTGATAGGGGGGCTTGTACGTGCACTTGTAGGTGGGAGCCCAGAACGTGACAAGTTCATAGATGCCGTAGCCCATGCGTTCAAGCATGGTGGTGGTGCCATCAACAATGCCCACGGAAAAACCGGCATAGTCACCTTCGCGGCTCGTCCAGTTGATGATTCCCAGGGGAATTTCTTCAACGGAGTAAATGATGTTGGCGATGGCGCGGCCCAGCTTGCGGGTGGGGGTGTATTCGGAAGCGGGTGGAGCCTGAATGTCCGCACTGGCGACACCGATGGCGCCGGCGGCAAAAAGAGCTGAGATGATGGCACGTTTCATACTGATTGTTTATATAGTATAATTTGTCGAGGGAAAGCAACTCAAAAAAACAAAAAATCAATCTAATTCCGGACGGGGGTCCCGCGTCATGAGTTCCACAAGCGCTTCCATGGGCGGCTTGGATTCATAAAGAACGGAATAGACGGCGTCAATCAGCGGCGTCCTCACTCCCAGCTTCCGCGCAATTTCATAGACGGAGAGCGTGTTGGGCACCCCTTCCGCCACCATGCCCAGGGCGTCCAGAATTTCCTGGAGGCTTTTTCCTTCCGCCAGCCTCCGCCCCACCGTCTGGTTGCGGGAGTGGCGGGAATAGCAGGTGACGATGAGATCGCCCACGCCGGAAAGGCCCATGAAGGTTTCCCTGCGGCCTCCGCTGGCTACGCCGATGCGCGTCATTTCCGCCAGGCCGCGGGTCAGCAGGGCGGCCTGGGCGTTATCTCCCAGGTTCAGCCCCTCGCACAGTCCGGCCCCGATGGCAAAGACGTTCTTGATGGTTCCCCCCAGCTGCATGCCGATGATGTCCGTAGCGGAATAAACGCGGAAGGTCTTGGAGGCGAATATCTGCTGCACCCAGTCCGCATATTTCGGATCCTCAAACCCGATCAGGGAGGCGGACGGGAGGCCCAGGCAGATGTCTTCCGCATGGTTGGGGCCGGAGAGCACGCCTATGGGATTGGAGGGCAGATATTCCTGAAGGATTTCCGTCATTCTTTTATGGGAGCCCTGTTCAATGCCCTTGGTGCAGGAGACGATGACGGCGTCCGGCCTCACCGGCAGGTCACGCAGCCGCTGCGCTACGGAACGCATGGCTACGGAAGGCACCACCACCACGATGAGCTCCGCGTCCTTCACCTGGTCCAGGTCGCAAGTGGGATGGATGTTGGGGGCCAGGGGCGCGGCGGTTTCCGACAGGACCGGGCTGCGCCTGGTTTCAGCAAGCTGCCGGGCCTGCGCTTCTTCCGGCGTCCACAGGACGACTTCACATTCCCGGGTCGCCAGGACCATGGAGAGGGCCGTACCCCAGGAACCGGCGCCGATGACTGCTATTTTATGTAACCGATTCATCATCTTACTTGGACTTTTTGGAATAGAAGGAGTGTTCCGTTCCGTTGAGGAGCCTCACGATGTTGGAACGGTGCTTGAGAATGACCAGAGCCCCCACCACCGTGAAAAAGGCAATGTAAAGTATCTGGGGAGAAACGGCCCCGCCCTGGCAAAGCGGGTAGAACCACCATCCGGCGGCGATCATCGCCACGGCAGCCACCAGGCTGGACAGCGACACGATGCCGGAGATTCCCATGAATACCAGCCACGCACCCAGGGCCACGCAGGCCACCACCGGATTGAGGGCAAACAAGACGCCCGCAGTCGTCGCCACGCCCTTTCCGCCCCTGAACCCAAGGAAACAGGTATAGGTATGGCCGAGCACCACGGCGAAACAGACGAGGACGACTACGGCGTTGAAGTCCCAGCCGCCCGCATCCCCCGTCAGGAACGGCAGCCAGTTCAGGGCGCCGAACACGGGCACGAACCCCTTTAAAAAATCCAGCGCAAAAACGGAGAGGCCCCACTTCCAGCCCAGCACGCGCCATGCATTGGTAGCGCCTATGTTGCAGGAACCCTCCCGCCTCAGGTCAAGGCCCCTGATCCTGCCGGCAAGGTAGCCGAACGGAACCGCTCCAACCAGGTAGGAGGCTGCAATATAGAGAACTATCCAGGCAATCATGTCGTGCGGAGGGTATTCTACCCCCCCGCCCGTCAAATGACAATGGGGAAATCGTCTCCGGGACGCTTCTTTCCGGCGGCCTGCTCCCGCGGAACAGCGGAACGTTCAACGGCCTTCCCCGGCACCGGATTTCCAGAAGGCTTCCTGCACCGCCCCCGTCCGGAGGAAAGGCCCTCTTTTAAAAAGCGACGCAGTAAAAACGGCACAGGCTCGCCCCGCGCTCGTGGGGAAGATGCCCCCGGTCTTATTTTTCCTTTTCCGGAACGGGTTTATTTACCGTCCGTGCAGGGTTTCCGCATCACGGCGGCCCAGACGGAGGCATTGTCCTGCTGCGGTTCCAGCATGTCCTTCACCTGCTCCATGATGGTTCCCACCAGCTCCCGGCTGGAACAGTCCCTGGCCTTTTGGAGAGCCAGGAAAGAAGGCTCCCTCAGCAGTTCGCTCCAGACCTGCAAGCCGTCCGAGCAGGCCAGCACCGCATCCCCCGGATGCAGAAGCAGGGGCATGGCGCTGATGTCCACCAGTTCCATGGCCCCCCCCATGACGGCGGACCGCAGAACGCAGCGCTGGCGCAGAGCGCCCTGGAGGGACATTTCCCCCTTCCGGTAGAGGCAATCCGCAATGGGCCTCATGGAGTGGTCTTCATTCAGGCGGTCCATGCGGAAGCTGTCCGCTCCGCTCCATAAGTACAGGGGGGAATCCCCCACGCTGATCCACCACAGGGAGTGGCCGCGGATGAAGACGGCCAGCAGCGTGGTTCCGGATTCCTCCGGCTCCTTCTGGATGGCGGCCAGCGCCCGGTTGGCGGCATGCAGCGCTTCCGTCAGACGCTCCGGAATATCCTCCACGCCGCTTTCCGCAAATACTGCGGCAAATTCCTGCGCCACCACGCAGGAGGCGCAGTCTCCGCGGAGATGGCCCCCCATGCCGTCGCACACGATGCCCAGCATCCCGCCGGCGGCGGGAAGGCTTTTAACCACGTCTTCCTGCTCACGGCGTTTGCCGATCCATTGGGCGGAAGCGCAGTCCAGGGTATCCGGGGTGGGGGGGGCCATGCGGCTGGGGGGCTGAATTAACTGTCCTTCCGTTTCAGTTGCGGGAAGAGCAGGACGTCGCGGATGGAAGAGGCGCCCGTCAGCATCATGATGACGCGGTCAATGCCGATGCCGATGCCGCCTGCGGAGGGCATGCCGTATTCCAGCGTTTCAATGAAGTCGTAGTCCACGCGCTGGGTTTCCCCGGCGGCCTGGTGTTCCAGGCGCTCTTTCTGCACGTCCGGATCGTTCAGCTCCGAGTAACCGGGGGAAATTTCCTGCCCGTTGATTACCAGTTCATACACGTCCACCACGTCCGGGTTTTCTTTGTTCAGCTTGGCGAGGGGAACCAGGTCCTTGGCCACATGGGTGACGAAGCAGGGATTCATGGTTTTTTCCTCCACCAGCTTTTCATAAACCTGCTGGGAAACGTCCACATCCTTCATGTCCGGGCTGATTTCCACATCCAGCTCCTCACAGCGGGCGCGGCGCGCCTCGGGAGAAATGTCAAACCAGTCCTGCCCGGCCACGGCGCGGATCAGGTCCTGGTAGTCGGCGCGCTTCCAGGGGCGGCTGAGGTCGATCGTGTAAAGCACGTTGCCTTCTGCATCCTTGTGGTCTATCTGGAGGCCTCCGCAGAATTTTTCCGCCAGGTGGCAGATGAGTTCTTCCACCATGTTCGCCATGGTTTCAAAATCCCCGCAGGCGCAGTAGGCTTCCAGCATCGTGAATTCCGGATTGTGGCGGCGGTCGATGCCTTCATTACGGAAGCTGCGGTTGAGTTCAAAAATCTTGGTGAAGCCGCCTACCATCAGTCGCTTGAGGAAGAGTTCCGGAGCAATGCGCAGCGTCAGCGGCATGTCCAGCGCGTTATGGTACGTTTCAAACGGCTTGGCGGCGGCGCCTCCGGCCACGTCCTGAAGCATGGGGGTTTCCACTTCCAGATAGCCGCGTTCCTGGAGAAAGCGGCGGATTTCCGCAATCATGAGGGAGCGCGTGACGAACAGGGACGCGCTTTCCTCATTGGAAATGAGGTCCAGATGGCGCTTGCGGTAGGTGACCTCCTTGTCCGCCAGGCCATGCCATTTGTCCGGCAGGGGACGGAGGCTCTTGGAAAGAATGGTCAGGCCGGAGACCTTCACGGTGGGTTCTCCGGTACGGGTCAGGAAGGTGGTTCCTTCCATGCCGATCCAGTCTCCGCGGTCCAGGAGCTTCCACAGCTTCCAGGTGGTTTCATCCACTTCATTCCTGTGCAGGAACCCCTGGATTTTGCCACGTACATCTCCAATGACGAAAAACTGGGATTTGCCCATGTCGCGAATAGCCAGCAGGCGGCCGGCCACGGCTACCTGTTTGTCTTCCTGGAAATCGGCTTTCAATCCGGCGGGGGTGGTGGTCACGTCAAATCTTGCGCCGTAGGGATCAATCCCCAGCTCGCGGATTTTGGCGAGCTTGTCGCGGCGCACGGCAATAAGTTCGGATTCCGTCGTATTCGGATGTGCCTGCTGTTGTTCGGACATAGTGCGGGGATTTTAAAGGCTTGCCTCCGTTTTGGCTAGTGCATTGTCAGGCAGGGGGCATTTTTGGCGGCCTGTCCGGAACCGGGGACCTTTTTGCCCTCCTTTCCGGAGTCCAAGCGCCGGGGGACGCACCCGCGGGGGTGGATGCCCGTCCGCAGCCTCTGTAAAAAGGAGCGGGAGAACCACGCAAGGCACGATATTCAAAGGAATTGAAAAGAAACTGGTCTTATTATTAAAAAATAGCCGTCAAAACCCCACATACGCATAATTGCTTTTACCTTCGGCGTCAGACATGTTATAAATAACTCCGTTAAGGCGCACCTTATTTATCAATTATATACTATCCGTGCAGACTTATGAGTGATCAGACAACCGTAACTTACAGCACGATTGACGCTAACGAAGCCGTAGCCTCCGTAGCCTATCGTTTTTCTGAAGTCATTGCCATTTACCCCATTACACCGTCCTCTCCGATGGGTGAATCAGCCGAAAGCTGGGCCGCTGTCAACCGGAAGAACCTGTGGGGCACCGTTCCCTCCGTGGTGGAAATGCAGAGTGAAGGCGGCGCGGCAGGCACCGTTCACGGCGCCCTCCAGACCGGAGCCATGGCAACTACCTTCACCGCATCCCAGGGCCTCCTGCTGATGATCCCGAACATGTTCAAGATCGCAGGGGAACTGACTCCGGCCGTGTTCCATGTGGCCGCCCGTTCCCTGGCCTACCAGGGCCTCTCCATTTTCGGCGACCACAGCGACGTGATGAGCGCCCGCTCCTGCGGCTGGGCCATGCTGTGCGGCTCCTCCACGCAGGAAGCCGCGGACTTTGCCGCCATTTCCCACGCCGCCACGCTGGAATCCCGCGTTCCGTTCATGAACTTCTTTGACGGCTTCCGCACGTCCCATGAAATCGGCAAGATTGCAGATATCACGGACGATACGCTCAACGGCATGATCAAGCAGGAATGGGCGGACTCCTTCCGCGAACGCGCCCTGACGCCTGACGCTCCCGTGCTGCGCGGCACCGCCCAGAACCCGGACGTTTACTTCCAGGGCCGTGAAACGGTCAACCAGTTCTATGAAGCCACCCCCGCCATCGTGCAGAAGGCCATGGACAGGTTTGCGGACCTCACGGGCCGTTCCTACCATCTGGTGGACTACTCCGGCGCCCCGGACGCTGAACGCGTGATCATCCTGATGGGTTCCGGCGCGGAAGCTGTGGAAGAAACGGTGGAAGCCATGATCGCCCGTGAAAACGCCAAGGTGGGCGTGCTCAAGGTGCGCCTGTTCCGCCCCTTCCCCGCCGCGGAACTGATCAAGGCGCTCCCCGCCACGGTCAGGAAGATCGCCGTGCTGGACCGCACCAAGGAACCCGGCTCCCAGGGCGAACCGCTCCACCAGGACGTCATCCAGGCCCTCTTTGACGCCCAAGGCTCCGGCACGCTCCCCTTCACCAACGGCATGCCCAAGGTGGTAGGCGGCCGCTACGGCCTCTCCTCCAAGGAATTCACTCCCGCCATGGTCAAGGGCGTCTATGACAGCCTGGAACAGGACGCTCCCAAGAACCACTTCACCATCGGCATCAACGACGACGTGCTGGGCACCAGCCTTCCGTATGATGAAGATTACTCCACGGAAGCGGACGACGTGACGCGCGCCATGTTCTTCGGCCTCGGTTCCGACGGCACCGTGGGCGCCAACAAGGACGCCATCAAGATCATCGGCCAGCACACGGACCTGTACGTTCAGGGCTACTTCGTGTACGACTCCAAGAAGGCCGGTTCCTCCACCATCTCCCACCTGCGCTTCGGCCCGCGCCCGATCAAGTCCACGTACCTGATCACCAAGGCGAACTTCCTGGCGCTGCACCAGCCCACGCTGCTGAACCTGTTTGACTTCCTGAAGAACGCCGCCAACGGCGCCACCTTCCTGATGAACAGCCCGCACCCCGCGGACAAGCTGTGGGACACGCTGCCCGCCCGCATGCAGCAGCAGATTCTGGACAAGAACCTCAAGCTTTACACGATTGACGCCTTCTCCGTGGCCCGGAAAACGGGCATGGGCGGCCGCATCAACATGATCATGCAGACCTGCTTCTTCAAGCTGGCCGGCGTGATTCCCGCTGATGAAGCCATCGGCTACATCAAGAAAGCCATCGCCAAGACCTACGCCAAGAAGGGCCAGGAAGTGGTGGACAAGAACATCGCCGCCGTGGACGCCACGCTGGAAAACCTCCACCAGGTGGACACCACCGGCAAGACCATCACCGGCCATGCCATTCCGCCCGTCATGTCCGCTGACGCTCCGGACTACGTCCAGAACGTCCTCGGCAAGATGATGTGCGGCGAAGGGGACAGCATCCCCGTCAGCCAGATGCCCGTGGACGGCACGTTCCCGAACGGCACTTCCCAGTACGAAAAGCGCAACCTGGCCCTGGACCTCCCGGAATGGGATCCCGCCCTCTGCATCCAGTGCGGCAAGTGCACGGCCGTTTGCCCGCACGCCGCCATCCGCAGCAAGTTCTTCTCTCCGGACGCCCTCTCCGGCGCGCCGGAAGGCTTTGAATGCCTGGATGCCAAGCATCCGGACTGGAAGGGTGAAAAATTCGTCATCCAGGTCTCCCCGAACGACTGCACGGGCTGCACGCTCTGCTCCGACGTCTGCCCGGCCAAGAGCAAGACGGACCCCACCCACAAGGCCCTGACCATGGTGCCCACCCTGAAGATTCACGACAAGGAGGAAGCCAACTGGGACTTCTTCATGAGCCTTCCGGACGTGGACCGCACCAAGGTAAGGACGGACAACATCCGCTCCATGCAGGTGCTGCGCCCGCTGTTTGAATTCTCCGGCGCCTGCGCCGGCTGCGGTGAAACCCCGTACGTGAAAATGCTCTCCCAGCTCTTCGGCAACCGCCTAGTGGTCGCCAACGCTACGGGCTGCTCCTCCATCTACGGCGGCAACCTGCCCACCACCCCGTGGTCCCATGACTCCGAAGGGCGCGGACCGGCCTGGTCCAACTCCCTGTTTGAAGACAACGCCGAATTCGGCCTTGGCTTCCGCGTCTCCCTGGACAAGCAGATGGAACACGCCATTGAGCTCCTCCATGAAGCCGCCGGCATCGTGGGCCAGGAACTGGTGGACCAGATCCTGACCAACCCGCAGAAGGATGAGGCGGACATCGCGCAGCAGCGTGAAAACGTCGCCGAACTCAAGAAGAGAATCACCGGCAAGCCGGAATGCGCACGCCTCCTGACCATGGCGGACAAACTCGTCCGCAAGAGCGTCTGGATCCTCGGCGGCGACGGCTGGGCCTACGACATCGGCTACGGCGGCCTGGACCACATCCTGGCCAGCGGCAGGAACGTGAAGGTGCTGGTCATGGATACGGAAGTGTACTCCAACACCGGCGGCCAGTGCTCCAAGTCCACCCCGCGCGCTGCCGTGGCCAAGTTCGCCACGACCGGCAAGCCCGGCGTGAAAAAGGACCTGGGCCTCATGGCCATGACCTACGGGAACGTGTACGTGGCTTCCGTCGCCCTCGGCGCGAAGGACGAACATACGCTGAAAGCCTTTGTGGAAGCGGAAGCCTATGACGGCCCCGCCATCATCATCGCCTACTCCCACTGCATCTCTCACGGCATCAACATGGCCAAGGGCCTGCAGCAGCAGAAGGCATGGGTGGATTCCGGCCGCATCCTGCTCTACCGCTACAATCCGGACCTGGCCCTCCAGGGCAAGAATCCGCTGATCGTGGAAGGCAAGGGACCGAAGGGCGACCTTCGCGACGTGCTTCTCAGCGAAAACCGCTTCAAGCTTCTGGCGAAGACCAACAAGGAAGGATTTGAAAAACTCCTTGAAGAAGCCCAGAAGGACGTCTGGCACCGCTGGAACCTGTACCAGAGCATTGCCAACATGGGCGCCGACAAGTCCGCGGAATAAAGCGTACAGCCGCTGAATTTCAACGCCCCTGCACGGTTCGTCCGGCAGGGGCGTTTTTATTCATTCAACAGGAGAGAGCTCTTTTCTGCGCGCCGGATACGGGCGCCTTCCGCGCAGGTTCACAGAACCCTTTTCTTCCACAGCTTCAGTCCCACGGCATGTCCGGCCACAAGACCCGCGCAGGCCGCCAGGCATCCGAGCGCGTCCGTCCACAGCCACCCGTTCTTCCAGTCCCGGAACAGCAGCAGGTGCACCGCCTGCCCCGCGGTGACAGCCGCGAGAAACCACGCCAGAAAGTAGCCGCAGCTCCATGCGCCACGGAACAGCAGAAACCTTTTCAGGGAAGGTCTTTCACATCTGCGGCCTTTCCACGGATTCCCGCACTGGATGAAAATCATCACCAGCTGGAAACAGAAGCACCCCGCAAACAGCAGGGAATCCATGATCAAATACCCCTTCGCGGAAAAGCAATGAGCAGCGTCCGGCTCCACCCCTGGAACGATGGATGACAGCAGAAACAACGCAAGCAAAACAATATTTCCGTACATGGGACTTGTCTGAATGCATCAAGCATAGGTGCAGCCTTTCCTCCCCGCAAGAAATAAACCAATCCCGGCATGCTATCCGCCGGGAAGAAAAACGGTCCCAGGCATCTCCTTCCCCAGGCGCGGCCCGCGTGAAGGCAGACCGCGCCTGGGGAAAAACCGGAAGAACGCTCCCGGAGCAGGAATACTGCTCAGGACTCCTGGAAATGGTGCATGCCGGAGGAAGAACATACCATTCCGGAAGCCGTATCCGGGAAGTGCACCACATCGGGCATGAAGCGGGTACCGACATCCGGAGAGAGCGCATCCCCTTCTTCAGATTCTTTTCACCCTCCGGAGTACGCACGGCGGCATGGTCCCTGATGATGTAAAATACTTCTTCACTTACTTCATGATAACGGTGGCCGCAGGCAAACTGCACCGGTTGCACTGCCACGAACCCGGGCGCGCATTTGCGCTTCATGGAAGAAAATGGCCTGCTTACGTGGAAAGTGCATGCGGAAGTACCTCTTAACTCTGTGCGCGGAATGTACCCATTCTGGCCCCATGTCCCCGCTGGGGAAAGCCTATCAGCAAATGAACACGCCAAGCCCGCAGATCAAGGACATTTCTGTTTTACGGTTCTTCCCCGCCCATGGGACTGCCCGGCGGCGTTTTATCATCTTTCAATGCGGTTTCAGCCGGAGATTGGAATAAGGGACAATTTTTTACCCCTTGGGGATTCTTCACGTTAAGAAACGCATCCATAGCCTGCACGGCTTCTTTCTGATTCCATTTCCGGGATTGCTCAAGGGCAGGACCGGAAATTTTCCTCCATTCTTTTTCCGCCTCTTTTAAAGAAACCGCCTTAAAACATTTCCACTGGGGAGCATCCTGTGTAAGAAGTTCAAAGAGGGACACAACCCAAACCGTTTCAGAGGGCATGTCCTCTGCCAATTTTTCCTGTTCAGGTGATGCAGGCGATTTTGTCTTTTCTTTTACTATTGTTTCAAACGGATCTTCACCCTCGGTTTCCTGGGAAAGAGGCACCCGGCGGCTGCCTGGGGAAAGGGAGCATGTTTTCTTAATGACGCCCGTATTTACATAAACGCTTTCCGTCTGCTCCATGCCGCTTTTCCAGCGGGTTCCATCTTTGGGATTGGTCTCTTCACAGCCGCTCCATTCCAATACCCTGCCATACTGTCCCGTCAGTTCCCATTGCTTCCATCCATAGGTAAAGCGATACCTGTTAACATACCTGTCAGGACAAAAATAATAAGCTTCTTCACCACGAAAAACACTGCCGATTTTCTTCCCGTGCAGGCAAAAGGAAGGAACCGTATAAAGATAAGAGTTATCCGCATTGCAGATAAACCTTACATGTTCATCCTGCGGGGGAGGAGTTCCAGCTATTTCAGGGTTCCGGTACAGGAAAATTCTTTCTTTTCCATGGTCTCCCACAAGATCAATTTCCTGCATAAAAACAAGGCCGCCGTTGGGGCCGTCTGAATTCTTTAATGCAGGATTCCAGCCCGTCCATGATTCAATAAGATCGCCCTGTCCGGAAACCTGTTTGCGAATATTCCACTGGAGAAAAGAAGGAAGCTGGGAAAAATGAAGGGAAAAAACAGGCGGCTGCTCTGCCGCCTTTAACAAGGCGGCAGAGCAGCATAAAAAGCATAATCCTGTGATTAAAGCATTCATTCTAAATTTGATTTACCCTGGACAGAACCCTGTCCACATAATCAAAATTATTGCTATTATATCTGGAAATGCACCATTGTCTAGAAGTATTCATCCAGGCGCAGTAGTGGCCGCTTTTTCCGGGATCATAAAGAAAACCGGGGGAGCGTACCTTGGTGCCGGGTTCGTTAATCTGCCGGGAACATTTGGAAGCTCCGTTATATGCCTTAAGCGTGCAAAGCTGGGCGATGGTACAGGCCGTTCCTTCCGCAAATGAATAATCATACGGAACCCCCTGGCCTGGATTGGTATCGGCCGCACGATAAACCGGGAGAGCACTTTCAGGCGCTTCCGCCTGCTGCTGCTGGAGTTGACGGAGCATCCACCTGTGCGCCTCATTGTATTTGACAAGGATGATTTGAAGGGCTGCCTGGATGTTTTTCTGCCAGTTCCATATTTGCTCCCTTGGGATGGCGGTATATATGCCGTCTCCCCCTGCCGTTCCCGTCACTTGAAAAATGCCGTAACCGCCGGCGCCGGCGGTATCCTGGCTATGAAGCGGAATTCCTTCCGCCCCGGGCTCCCTCCGGTACTTGCCGCCTCCGGCCAAAAATTGATTGTACAAGGATGACGGGGCATTACTCCAGGAGAAGGGGTAATAAACCGCCTCGCCGCCATATCCAAATGATTCGCTTTTGCCTACGGCGGGAAGACACCATTCCATGGAGGCCAAAGTATCCGGATACATTTGCAGCACGTAGGACTGAATATACCGGGTGCACATTTGATCGTCCGGATTCTGCCCTCCGATGCGGAAACGATAGATATCCGCTCCTGTATAGGAGGAGTGGCCGTTTTTGGATTTAATTTCAAATTCCAGACTGGCATTTCCTCCAAAAAAGCCTTCATTCACCTCTTCAAGCCAATCCGTATCCTCCGCAATATTCCATAAGGACACTGGCTGTTCTTTCCAATTTTCCGGAATGGAAGGGATATGTACTGTATCTTTAGCCAAAACGGCCCGGTTGCGATCCCGGGTTCCGGCAGGGGCATCTGCATATTGGATCGCCGGGCGGCTGTAGCTTACCGTCAGCCTGGTTTTCCAGGAAAAACGCCCGGCATCCAACCCTTTTATTTCAAAATGCAAACAGGGCATTCTAGGGCTGCTTTCCTGGCCGGAACCTGTCTCTGCATAATCAATCCATGCAATCGTGTCAGTATTCCTGCCGTCCACATATCCCAGCGTATCGGAATGATCATCTTCCTGTGGTACGACCAATCTCTCCAATACTCCAAACAGCGGAGCCGGAAAAGCTTTCAAGGTGACGGGATGAATATCCACTTCCGTAATCAAAGTTCCAAAAGTTCCGCCTTCCTCACATTCCATGGAGAGCCATATGTCCTCCCTTCCCGTATTGAATTCCTGGGAACGCTTGAGGCGCATCAGCAAGCATCTGTCTCTCCATTCCCCCGGGATAATTTCACCCTCCTTGACATTCAACGAGGCGATTACTTCTCCGGTATTTTGCGACGGGTCTCCCAGCGTGACTTTAACATGGTAACTATTGTTAACCTTGTTGCCATCATCACCGCGCCTGCCCCGGTCCTTCCACGAAATTACATAAAATCCCGCGGCATAATCCGGAGTGTCAAACGAGTCCCTGTCTTCAAAGAACATGATCCTTTGTTTGATGCCTCCGGAAGTTTTGTCAGAATCCAGTTCTGCACATGTAACATGATCACTTTCTACGGACCAGTATTCTATTTTTGTTCCGCGGAGGGCATACCATTTCCGGATTCTGGAAGCACGGTCGGAAGTTCCTTCCGTGGAAGAAATGAATCCATATTTAAATTCGACGCCTTCCGCATATCCCTGATCGTGTTTCTGATTTAATGCTCCCGTTGAGCCCATCTTCCCGTTTTCAATCTTTATTTCATGCCGGGAATTACCGTTATTTACTGAAATTGCGTTATTCATTGCATTTAGTATTTTTATGGAATGTCATCGTAAATATCGGTTTTTTGGGATTCAACCATTACTTGACGAATTAAACACGGATGATACGTGCCTCTACTCCCTCCTGTTGAAAATAAGCAAATTCCATAAATGCTGCCACTACGGGTGGAAAGTCCAGAGGACTGCCCAAACTGCTCGCTCCCAGAGGCGGAAGAACAATAAATAAAGCTTGCCCGTTGTCCCCCAGCAACCTGAAAGACAAGGACAAGCTTTTTATAAAAATAAAGAATCGAAAACGCGGAAGCTATAAAATCATCTAGCGGCTTCCGTCGTTTTACGGATGATTTCACGGGCCTTGCGCACGTCGTCCTCATGGGAATCGCCGCGGCTTCTTTCCACGGTGAAGAGCTTGGAAAGCTCCTCATCCATGCGGGCCACGGCGGCTTTCGCCTTCGGGTTCTTCGCGGCGCGGGCGCGCAGGATATTGACCTTTTCAAATTCTTCCAGCCCGTCTCGGAGTTTTTCAAACCGCAGGGAACTGAGGTTGCCGGGATAAACCAGGTAGCAGTCTCCCGCGGGCCAGTTGCCGAAGTCCGTCTTTTCAAACGGATTGCGGTTCCAGGAGTTGTAGGCCCACCTCAAAAAGCCGTCCAGATGGTTGGCGGCGGCAAAGAGGGGCAGCCATTCCGCCTCCGCCAGCGGGGAGATGGTGAAGGTGTTGGGCTTTTTGGGATGGACGCAAACATAGAACGTCGTCTTCTTCCCCTCTTTCTTGCGCTGCGCCAGGAGATCGCCCGTGACCGTGTCCGCATGGTCGAGCACGGGAGAGACATCATACACGTCCCGGGTCATGGCGGTAGGCCGGTTGACGGCGGAGACGATCTTGAATTCCGGAGCATACTTGTCCAGCACGTTCTTGGCCGCCTTTACCATGGAGTCCGGCCGTTCATCCAGCCCGATGCAGGTCTTGTCCAGCCATCCCTTGCTCTTGACGTGCTTGCGGAAATCCGTCAGGAAAGGCCCCCAGATGGCTTCGTAGGAAGGGTCGTTCGGCTTGAGGTCCAGGAACTTGTATTTTCCGGTAGCTTCATCCAGATAACGGACTTTCATGTTCCACGGAATCATGGTGTAGCAGGATATCTGGCCCTTGACGCCCACCTCGTTGATCATGAAGGAAACCCATTTGTCAAAGTTGGCGTAGTTCCAGCGCATGGTTCCGTTCTTGCCCTTGATCCATTCGATCATGGGGGGGAACCAATCGTAGGTCTGGGCGTTCCAGGCTTCATCAATCAGGGAGCAGGTAATGGCCTTCTGCCCGGCATCCGCCAGCCTTTTCATCACCGGCTTCATCAGCGCGAAATGTTCCGGGGACCACGGTTCCACATCATGCCAGCGCGCCACGGCCTGCGGATGCTGCCAAAGGTCCAGGTGAACCTGCCAATTGGCGGGCGCAGGCAGAGATTCCGGAGCCACTTCCAGAACTACGGGAACGCTCACGGGAGAGCCGCTTTCCGCGGAAACCACTATTTTTCCCTTGTACACGCCGGGTTTGGCGGACGGGGGAATGTTAACTTCCACCCAGACGGGACGCACGCCCCCGGCCTGCAGGTCACAGCTGTTTTCACTGCCGATGATATCTGAAATGAGCCTGTTGCCTCCCTTGGTGTAGCGTATCATGGAGGTCCGGACGGGAATGACCTGTCCGGCAGCATTTTTTACCCCGGCGCAGGTAGCGGATAACTGGGGCTGCGCCTGGGAAGACCAGACGGCAATCTGTCCGGCGGCGCGTTCGCCCCTCCAGCCGGACAGGCGCACGGAATCCTGAAGCATTTCCTGCCTGGGAGCGCCGCTGTAAGGGATGCGGTCATAATCCTTCACCGCCGCGGCTTGCAGGTTCAGGGCGGCATCAGGGCCGTAGCCCTTGATTTCCACCAGGTGCCCTCCCTTGTCATTGCCGGCGTTGTTGCCCAGGAAGGTGATTTTGACGTACCGGACCGTCTGGGGATTGAATTTGAAGGGGACGCCTTCCGAGGTGGCCGCAATGCTGTTGGAAGACTGGTCCGCCAGCATTTTCCAATTTTTGCCGTCTTCAGAGCCTTCTATTTTATATTTGTAAATACGTCCCCCCTCCCAATACGGCCAGACATGCAGGGCGGAAAGCGCGCGGGGCTTCCCCATGTCTATTTGAAGCCAGACGGGAATGCCCTCACAGCCCCAGTATTTGCCGGCGTTGCTCGCCTGGCCGTCCACGGCCAGTTCCGGACGGTCGTTGCCGTAATGCCCGGAAGCGGTGACTTTGGCCCCGGCAAACAGATTGCCCGCATCACCCGGCGCTCCAGCGGAAACCAGGGCGGGTTCGTACAGAGGGTGCCTGTCCGGCGACTGGGCCTGAACAAAAGACGTTAAGGCAATAACGGAACACAGAGGAAAAAGAAAACGGCGCATGCGTACATTACGTACCGGAATTCCATTTTCTCTCAAGAAAAAAGAGCGTTTCCGCTATTCCGCCAACGGACGCACCGGAATACCCCTGGAGGCAAAGTAGGTTTTGGCTTCCGGCACCGTGTATTCGCCGAAGTGGAAGATGGAAGCCGCCAGCACGGCGTCCGCCTTGCCCTCCACCAGCACGTCCACCATGTGGTCCAGGCTGCCCGCTCCTCCGCTGGCGATCACGGGAATGCGCACCGCCTCGCTGACGGCGCGGGTCAGTTCAATATCGTACCCGGTTTTGGCCCCGTCCGCATCCATGCTGGTCAGCAGGATTTCCCCGGCACCGCGGCGTTCCGCCTCCACGGCCCATTCCACGGCATCCAGCCCCACGAATTTACGGCCGCCATGAGTGGAAACGCCCCATTTGCCGGGCGCCTGCCTCTTGGCGTCAATGGCTACGACGATGCACTGGCTGCCGAAGGCCGCCGCGCCTTCATTGATCAGTTCCGGACGGTTGATGGCCGCCGTATTCAGGGACACCTTGTCCGCGCCCGCCAGAAGCATTTCACGCATGTCCATTACGGAACGGATGCCTCCTCCCACGGTCAGCGGCATGAAGCAGCAGGCCGCCGTGCGGCGCACCACGTCCACCATGGTGGCGCGGCCGTCGGAAGAAGCGGTGATGTCCAGAAAAACAAGCTCGTCCGCCTGCTGGGCATCATATGCCCTGGCGCATTCCACCGGGTCACCGGCATCCCTCAGGTTGACGAAATTGGTCCCCTTGACGACTCTGCCGTCCGTTACGTCCAGACATGGAATGATTCTTTTTGCCAGCACGGCCTTATCAAGCCATCACCGCCAGCAAAGGGGAAGCCTAAAATACGGCTTGCCGCAGGATGCCTATGATGGGAAAAAACGTCTCTTTCCTACAAATATCCCGTTGCAGGCTTTCTTTGTCACCTCCATCAAATTTGAAGACAATTCCTTGAATTTCAATAAATGGATAAATGTATAGAAAGCATTTTACACACGCTTTCCTCCTCCTGTTCAATAAATGTCTGCGGATTAAGAATCCGCAAACAATAAAAAATATTAACAATTAATTTACTGTACATTTTAATGCATTGAAAATACTATCATTATAGTATTCCTGGTCTTTTTTGAATTCATCCTTTCCATACTTGCTCCGCAAGTTATACAAAATTTGTATTTCACATAAAAAAACCGGATTCTTAATCCGGTAAACGGGTAGAAATACTTCCTTCCAGTATTTTTTACTCAAAAGTTTAATAAAATGAAGAAAACACTTTCTCTTCTGGCCGTCACGCTTCTCGGCATTTCCGGCGGCCAGGCCGCCGTCACCCTGGTTTCCGGATTTTCCCGGTTTGACCAGACTTCACCGGACAGCGGCACCGCTGTTTCCGACCTGGGAACGAAGTCCCTCAGCTGGACGCTTAACGACGCTCTCTGGAATAACGACGGAACATGGACGTCCAATGCGACCAATTCAAAGAAAAACGGGCTTGACGTTTCCTCCCTTCAGCTTTCCGGAGCTGCCGGCTATACGGTGAACATTAACTTCTCCAGCGCCGCCAGCCTGGACAACACGGATTCCCTCTTCTGCGCTTCCATTGGCGGAACCGGTCTTAATTCCATTGTAGGACGCTATGAAAGCGGCAAGATAGGCATCGCCAACAATGGCAGCAGCTCGGGACGTCCCGCAAGCGGCTTAAGCAGCACCGCCATTGACTTCAACAGCCCGTTTTCACTGACTCTCTCCGTTCAGGCAGGGGGAGCCTACAGCGTGTTCATTACGCAGAATGGCACCACTCAGACCGTGTCCTGGCCCAACATGGCCCAAGCCGGAAATCTGGACCAGCTCTATATCGGCTGCTGGGCAACCTTGAACGGGAACCAGAGTTCCCCAACGGTATCCGGCCTCAGCTTCTGGGAAGGCGCGGCAACGCAGGATGACCTGGCAGCCATCATCAACGTTCCGGAACCGGCCACTGCCTCCCTGAGCCTTCTGGGGCTGGGCGCATTGCTCCTGCGCCGCCGGAGAAAGTAAAATTTCCTCTTGTCGGGCCGCTGGCGGTTTCATGCAGCCAGCGGCTTTTGTTTTTTATCCCTTTGAATCCAACTGCCATGAAATTTTCATCACTTTACCGCAGTCTGCTGTTCATCCCCATAACGGCGGCTTTCATCGGCGCGGCAGAAGCCAAGACGCTTCAATTATACATCCTGACAGGACAATCCAATTCCCTGGGAGCCGTCAAGGGGTCTCCGGCGTCCGCGGAGCTGCTGGAACAGTACAGGTCCGATGGAAGCACCAAATTCTGGCACAATAATTTCAACAAGATCACCGGCAGTTCCGTAGACTGCAATCCGCCAGCTTCCTCTTCCTGGGGTTCTGTCGTACCCCAGGTGTGCGGAACGGAGTCAAGCAATTACAACTGCATGGGGCCGGAGTACGGCTTTGCCGCCATGATGGAGCGCAAGGGATGGTCCCTGGGCGGCCCTGGCTCCGGACATGCGGACATGGGAATCGTCAAGGCCGCTCTGGACGGAGGAGGCAATTCCTATTGGAACAAAGGCACGAACGCCTATAATGCCATAGTGGAGACCGTCAGGAAGGCCTGTGAAAACGCCCTGGCCAACGGTTACGACAAGGTGGAGATCATGGGCGTAATGTACCTTCAGGGAGAGTCCAATACAGTCACTGACAGCAGTAATGCCGCCAATTCATTTTTAACGTTTCTGGACAACTTGCAGGGGGACCTTGCCCGGGATGGAGTGGACACCGGCCCTCTGGCGGCACATCAGGCCATTCTGGGAGAACAGGCCAAGTGGGGCACAACCAACGTCACAAATGCTGAAACGGGGGACGTCACAGGAGGATTCAACGGCAATGAAGGTTCTTCCGGAACAACCCGCGACCAGCAGGAAGCCCTGGCCCGGGCAAACGACAACATGGGCTGGGTTCCGACACGGGACCTCGCCAAAATCACCTCCGGCGACAGCATGGGCGTCCATTACGACGGAAAGTCCCAGATCACCATCGGAGCGCGGTATGCCTATGAGGCGGCCAGGCTGGCCGGGTATGATACGGGTACGGTCCGCAGCGGAAATTACGACGCCGCTCTCTCTTCCACGGAAGCCTGGATGAACGGCAAGCTTCCCGTGGACAGCACGGCCGTCTGGGACGCAGCCTCCTCCGCCAAGGATAACATGGTGAGTTCCGCCGCCGGAACCAACGCCGCGCTTTACGGCATCAGGATTGAAGATACATACCTGAACACCATCACCATCCGGGGCGTGGCCGTTGACGGCAGTTCCGCTCCCTCCATGCAGGACGGCCATTTGATCCTGGGGAGCGGCGGCATCGACATCGCAACCGGAAAAAACCTGAACATCGCTTCCGTGCTGGAGCTTCAGGGCGACCAGCAATGGAACATTGCGGGAGGAAGCACCCTGTCCATCCGGGGGAGCAGTTCTTCCGGCAACCATCAGCTCACGTTCATCACGGGAACGGGAGACGTCGCCATCCGCAATTCCACCCTTGCGGCTGATCCCTCCGGAATCGCCAGAGTGGAGGTCAGCGCCTACGTCAATACGGATGCCGCCGCTTTTACGGGAAACTGGACCGTCGGTCCCGGCGTGGAATTAACAATGAACGGCACGGATACCAAGACCGCCGGCTCCGGCTGGGGAACGGGCTCCGTCACGCTCCAGGGGGCAACCGTCCTTGCCGGCTGGGAACACGTGACGTCCAATACGTGGAGCAACCGTTTCATTCTGGAGGAAGGCACCGTTTCCTCCTTCGGGAGCTCCACCAACGCCACCGGAAAAGTCCTGACCCTGTCCGGCGGGATTTCCGGAAATGGGGCCTTGTCCAAGACCACCGGCAATACGCTGGTTCTGGCCCATGCCAATACCTATGCGGGAGGCACCCAAATCCGGGGAGGCACTTTGCGGCTCGGAGACAGAAACGCCCTGGGCACGGGAACGGCGGCCGTTCACATGGGAGGAACGCTGGATTTGAACCGTTATGACGTTTCCAACACCATCCGCTTGTCCGGAGGGGAGGTGCTGAACTGGGGCACCGTTGCACGGGTAGAAATCGGCCACCAGGTGGTCTGGGCGGACCAGCACCTGGAGGGAACGCTCGCCTTGTCCGACGGCTCCCGTATCCTGGCCGGCAATTCCATGACGCTGGGAACGGCCGACAGCCTGGCGGCGGGGAATTTTACCGTGGAGCTTTCATCCACGAATCTGGTGGAAGGAGGCGAAGGGTTGGCCGCCATCATCATGACGGGAGGCGCCTTGAACCTGCTGGACGGCCTGACTCTGGACGTCAGCGGCATCCTTGCTCGCGCCGGCACCATGTCCTTCAGAATTACGGACATTTCAGGGGGTACCCTGGAAGGGCTTTCCTCTGCGGAAGATTTTTCCCTGGCAGAGGCCGCCCATGGCTGGAATGTGCTGGATTACGACGCTTCCACGGGAATCGTGACGCTTTCCGTCCCCGAACCGTCCTGTGCCCTGCTGGGGCTCCTGGGCATGGCGGCTCTGCTGGCAATGCGCCGCAGGGCCTGACTTTTTCCCCCTGCTCCCGAAGCCAGCAGGAGCGCCGCCAGCCTTTGCGGCGCTCCGTGACCGGACCTGAACAGCCCGGGGATTTAACTGGAAGTTATGCCTTCCTCCCCCCAGCCGCCTTTCCTCTGCGCGCGTTGGAAATAACCGGAGTAAACAGGGCGAAATGGGGCAAACGGCTTAATAGCTTTTCTTTCCATGTCCAGGTGCTAGACTCCGCGCAAGGCATCTCCACCCATGACAACCACACGCTCGGGATTTACCAAACTTGCAGCTATCTGCATTGCCATCCTTCTGGGGGCCGTCATCTGGGAGCTGGGGTGGCCCCTGACGCATGCGGAGCATGAATGGTCGCGCCTGATTGCGGCCGTCGCCACGCTGGGCCATTTGACGGGCGTGCTGGGCTCCTTCTTCCGGAAGGAGATCAACCACCCTTCCCTGAGGCTGCTGATTTTCCAGATTATCTGCTGCCTGCTGATCTTCCTGCTGATCGCCAGGGAGCAGCAGGAGGACAGTTACATGAGGTTTACGGAGCTTTCCCGCCTGGTGATTACGGCAGGGCTGATCGCCATCCCCACGCTGATGTCCCTGACCAGGATTTTTGAATGGCTGCTGGGCAAGCAGAAAAAAGGGCGCCCGCTGATGGCTCCCGCCATGCAGTTTGTGACCTCCCTGGGGGTGGTCATCCTGGCGGGCACCGGGCTGCTTCTGCTCCCCAATTCCACGTATCCCGGCATCACGCTGAGCTTTACGGACGCCCTGTTCACCAGCACCAGCGCCGTGTGCGTCACCGGGCTGAACGCCGTGGACTTCGCCAGCACTTTCACCCCGCTGGGGGAAATGTTCACGCTTGCCCTCATCCAGATCGGCGGGTTCGGCATCATGACGTTCGCCTACTTCGTGGCCATGGTGGCGGGCCAGGGCTTTTCCCTGCGTGACCGCGTGCTGCTGACGGACCTGCTGGACGAAGGGAACCTGGGGTCCGTGGTCTCCTTCATCACCACCATCGTAGTCAGCACGCTGTTCATTGAACTGTGCGGGGCCGTCCTCCTGTACTTTTCCTGGGAAGGAAAGGATATCAACCTGATGGGGGAACCCCTGTGGTGGCACTCCCTCTTCCACTCCGTTTCCGCCTTCTGCAACGCGGGTTTTTCCACGTTCCCGATGAATCTGATGGAGCCGGGCATCCGCCTGTGCTACAGCGGGCAGGCCGTCATCATGGCGCTGATCGTATGCGGCGGCCTGGGATTCGGCATTTACAAGGAAATCAACTCCCGCCTGGTCAACCGCTTTCTGGCCAAGCACCGCCGCCTGCGCATGCAGTGGACCCCGTATTTCAAACTGGTGATGATCGCCACGGGCATTCTGCTGGCTGGGGGCGCCCTGTCCATTTTCGCCGTTTCCGCCCCCCACACTTCCGAACCGTTGGGGCAGCACCTCTGGAGCTGCCTTTTTGACAGCGTCACGGCCCGCACGGCGGGATTCAATATCAGCGACTACAGCCGCTACCTGCCCGCGGCCAGCCTCATCATGTGCGGCCTGATGGTGGTGGGCGGCAGCCCCGGCGGTACGGCGGGCGGCATGAGAACCACCACCTGCGCCATTGCGGGCGCGGAAATCCTGCGCATCCTCCGCGGCCGGGACCACGTGGAATTCTTCCACCGCCGCATTGACCAGCGCACCGTGGCGCGGTGCGTGATCACGGTGGTGGTCTCCTGCGCCTGGATCGGCTGTTTCACCATTCTTATTTGCAGCCTGGAGCCCGCCATGAGCTCACTGGATATCTTCTTTGAAAACTGCAGCGCTTTTGCTACGGTAGGCGTGTCGCGGGGAATCACGCCCAATCTGAGCGACCCTTCCAAGTATCTTCTCATCATCAACATGCTCGCCGGCCGCGTGGGGCTTTTCGCCTTCCTCATCGCGCTGGCCGGCACCCCTACCCCGCGGCATTACCGCTATCCATCCGTCAAAATTCCGTTAACCTGAACATACCATCATGAGATATACCGTTATCGGCCTGGGCCAGTTTGGACAGGAGCTCTGCACGGAGCTTTCCGCCCGCAACATTGAAGTAGTGGCCGTCGCCTCCACGGATGAAGAACTGGAGCAGATCAAGGACCTGGTGACTTACGCCGTGGTAACGGATTATACCAATCCGGCCGCCCTGCGGGAACTGGAGCTGGACGACCAGTCCGCCGTCATCGTCGCCATCGGGGACAGCTTTGAAGAAAACCTCCTCGTCGTCACGCACCTCCAGAAAATGGGCGTGCGCTACATCTACGCCCGCGTGATGAGCCCGGTGCACGAGCACATTTTAAGCCAAATGAACGTGTACGCGCTCATCAACCTGTCGCGCGTGGCCTCCAAGCAACTCGCCAGCCAGCTGGAATCCCCGGAATTCCTGCGCGTCTCCCCCATGGATGAGAACCACAGCATCGTGGAAATAGCCGTGCCGCGCATCTGGGTGGGCAAACGCCTCCGGGACGTGGGCCTGCGCACGGAGCACCATCTCAACCTGCTCACCATCCGCCGCGGAGAAGCCCAGACCCCGCAGGGGCGCCGGGAAATTCTTTCCATCCCGCGCATTCCCGTCATTGGCACCCCTTCCCCGGACCTCGTCTTTGAAGACCACGACATCCTGATCCTGTTCGGCAAGGAGACGAACCTGATTGAATTCGCCCAGTTGTCCAAGGGCCTGTAAACCCGGACCAGTCCCATTCCGGAAACCGGGCTTTCAGGACAGCTCTTCAAAAGCGGTCATCAAGCGCTTTTCAGAGATACGGCCCTTGACGGAGATAGCGGGGGCGAAGACGGCCAGGCGGTATTCTTCCAGCAGATAGCCGTACTGCGTCCAGCGCGGGTCGCCGTCATGTTCCGGCAGGGCCTGATGCCAGGGGAGGTACACGCGTTCAAAGAGGTCCAGGCGTTCCAGCTCCCTGGCCAGGGGCTGCTGGCCGATGCGCCTGATGCGTTCCGCGATGCCCTGCATGTACCGTTTCAGGTCCGGCAGGCGTTCCGCTCCATGCGCCCACAGGAAGCGGGAGCGGAGCAGCCAGTCAAGCTGGCGCCGGAGATCAGCCGTGATGCGCTCCGTATGGCGCACGCCCTGCTGCGCGGCCATAAAGTCCCTGGCGGCATGCTCCGTGGCCGCTATCAACTCCCAGACGTCCGCCACGCTGTGGGCGGCGTCAAAGAGGTTCTGGCGCAGGCTCATTTCCGCAGCGGCGAATTGTTCCGCCGTGCGCGGGAGGGGGCGGCCCATGGCGATCTCCGCGGAGACGTCCACCAGGTCGTCCGCATTGGTGGACGGGTCCCTGCCCAGCATGTGCAGGGAAAGCTTCCCTTCCAGTTTCAGCGGGAATTTCTTGCGGAGGTGGTTGAGCTGGTCCGTCTGGCGCAGGCGCATGAAGCGCAGGCAGCCTCTCCGGTGGGCTTCTTCCGCGCGCAGTTCATCCTCAAAAACGCGGACGCCTACAGACGGGCCTTCATCCACCAGGGCTACGTAACCCGGCCTTCCCGCCACGTCCACCGTGCGCTCCAAATCTCCGCAGGTCCATTCCTTCATTCCGGTTACGGATACGATGTCCGCCGCTGTTTCCCGGAACCGGCGGGAGAGCTTTTTGCCCAGCCGCGCATTCAGCTCCGCAACGTCCGTACCCATGGCAAGCTCTTCTCCTTCGTCGTCGCAGACCCAGATTTTCGTGACCAGCTCCGCCGGAATGCGGTTCATGTCAAAGAAGGAGGGAGCGCAGAAACGCCCGGTTTCCGCTTCCACGAATTCCGCCAGCTTCTGCGCCAGCGGCCCGTCCGGATCCAGGCCATGCCGCAGCTCTGCGAAGTATGCGGCCTTCTGGCTGATGGGCTGGAGAAAGACGCGCAGGTCCTTGGGAAGGGTGCGCAGCAGGCATTCCGCCCGCTGGGCCAAATGGCCCGGGACGCCCCATTCCGGCAGCCATTCCGGCACGTCCGGCAACTGGTCGATATGGACGCCCAGCGTCACGCCGTCATCTTCCGCGCCGGGGTCATTCTGGTAATACACGGCGTATTCCGCGCCGCCGCAGGAAATTTCATCCGGAAAGCCGTCCAGAAGGTCCCTGCCCCAGAAATCATACATGGCCTCCTGCGGCGGAACGTGCAGGGCTTCCGGGTTGTCTTTTTCCATGCTTCCGGCCCAGCGCAGAAAGGCCCTGGCCGTGCAACAGTCCTGCGGAATGAGCCTGTCAAAGAATTCAAAAACGCCTTCCTCGCACCAGACCTGGTCCGGGCGGCGCAGCTTCAGTTCTATCTGCCGCACTTCCTCCCGGAGCGTTTCCAGATGCCTGATGCATCCGGGTTTCGTACGGAAACCGCCGCCCAGCAGCCCTTCACGGATCATGATTTCCCGCGCATGGGCGGGATTGATGCGGCCATAGTGCACGCGCCTGTTGTCAATGATGCGCAGACCGCCGCACACCACGCGCTCCACGGCGTAAACCGCGCCCTGCTCTTTGTCCCACCGGGCTCCGGAATAATGGGATTCACAGAGATGGGGAGCCACCTGTTCCACCCATTCCGGCTCCAGCCGGGCGGCGCGGCGCATCCACAGGCGCGTGGTGTCCACCAGCTCCACGCCCATCACCCATTCGCTCCGCTTCTTGCGGCGGAACAGGCCGGAACCGGGAAAGATGCCGAAAGAGCGTCCCCCGGCGCCGCGGTATTCCCGGTTGTCCGCATCCCAGAGGCCGAACTGGCGCGGAACGCCCGCCAGGATGCTCCGGTGAATCATGGCGAAGGAAGCCTGCCGTTCCACTTCCGCCTCCAGGGGGGGGATCCTGCATTTCAAGGTCTCCTTCAGCAGCCGGGAAAGGTCTTCCCACAGGTTGAACCATTCCATCATGCGGTTGAAATTGAGGAAGTTTTTCCCGCACCATTTCCGGAGCTGGTTTTTGTGCCAGCGCCGGCCTTCCCGGAACTGCCACGCAGCCTTCCACAGTTTGAGCAGGGACAGGAAATCGCTGTCTTCATCCTTCCACTGCGCGTGGGCCTGGTCCGCCTTCTGCGCGGCATCCGCCGGACGTTCCCGGGGATCCATGATGCCCAGGCCGGCCACAATCACCAGCATCTCCGGCAAGGCCTGTTCATGCTGCGCTTCCAGCAGCATGCGGCCCAGCCGCGGGTCAATGGGCAGCCGCGCCAGCTTCCTGCCCACGGGCGTGAGCTGCCGGGCCTTGTCCAGGGCGCCGATTTCCCGCAGGGTGCGGTAGCCCTCCGTGACCAGCTTGGAGGAAGGAGGGTCCGGAAGGGGGAATTCCGGCATTTCCGGAAGACCCAGGTCCTTCATCCGGAGAAGAGCCCCGGCCAGCGCGCTGCGCCTGATTTCCGGGTCCGTGAAGTCCGGCCTGTCCTCCCAGTCCTCCTCACTGTACAGGCGGATGCAGACGCCCTCGCACACGCGGCCGCAGCGGCCAGCACGCTGGCGCGCGCTGGCCTTGGAGACGGGTTCTATCTGAAGCCGCTGCACCTGCCGCGCCGGACTGTAGCGGCTGACGCGCGCCAGGCCGGAGTCAATGACGTAAATGATGCCGGGAATGGTCAGGGATGTTTCCGCCACGTTGGTCGCCAGCACGATGCGGCGGCAGCCGCGTTCCGGATGAAAAATCCTTTGCTGGTCTCCAAGGCCCAGCCTGGCAAAGAGGGGGAGGATGCGCGTATTCCTCAAATTCCGGCCTTCCAGCTTTTCCGCCACTTCACGTATTTCACGCTCTCCGGGGAGGAAGACGAGCACGTCCCCGCGGTCGTCCAGGGTGTCCAGCCAGTCCACGGCGCGCGCCACATGGGCGGGGAGCTCTTCATCATCACGCAGAGGCGGCAGGTAATGAAGGTCCACCGGATAGGTACGGCCTTCCACCTGGACGATGGGGGCGCCCCCGAAGAACTCGGAAAAGCCACCCGCATCCAGCGTAGCGGAGCTGATGACCAGCCGCAGATCCTTCCGCCTGTCCAGCAGAAGCTTCAGGTAGCCCAGCAGAAAGTCGATGTTGAGGCTGCGTTCATGGGCTTCATCCAGAATCAGGGTATGATACTGGCGCAGGTCCGGATCATGCTGCGTTTCCGCCAGCAGAATGCCGTCCGTCATGAACTTCAACCGCGTATCCGGCCCGGCTTTTTCCTCAAAGCGCACCTGGTAGCCCACCAGGCCGCCCAGTTCGCAATTCAGTTCTTCCGCCACACGGCGGGAAACGGAAGCCGCGGCCAGCCTTCTGGGCTGGGTGCACCCCACCCTGCCCCGCGCCTCCCCGGCAAGCTCCATGGCCATTTTGGGAAGCTGGGTGGTCTTGCCGGACCCGGTTTCACCCACCACCACAATGACCTGATGCTCCCGCATCGCCGCCAGAATGTCGTCCCGGCGGCGGGAAATGGGGAGGTCCGGATAAGTGATGTTCATGATGGAGGGGAGAAAAAAACCCTGCAAGAACGTCCTGCAGGGTTGATGGAAAAGCCGGAAAGGATTTCTTTACTGCCGGGGTTTGGGAAGGGCGATGCGGCCGCTCCGGGTCAGCATCTGCACGTCGTAATCCTCAATGAGAGACAGGAAGCGGTCAATCTTGTGCTCACCGCCCGTCACTTCAATGGTCAGGGCGTCCCGCGTGACGTCCACGATGCTGGCGCCCAGGATCTGGCAGAATTCAATGACTTCATGCCGCGAAGCGGAATCCACGCCGATGCGGGTCAATACCGTCTCCCGGTACACGTTGTCCGTGTTGCGGAAATCCACTACTTCCACCGTGTTGACGAGTTTTTCCAGATGCTTGATGATCTGGTCCAGAACATCCTCCTTTTCGCGTACGACGATGGTCATCCGTGAAAAGCGCGGGTCCTGGCTAGGGGCAACGTTCAACGAATGAATATTGTAGCCCCGTCCACTGAACAAACCGGCAATGCGGGCAAGCACGCCAAATTTGTTTTCAACAAGTACGGAGATAGTATGACGAGTCATAAGTTTAATTTCTTAAAGGTGATGCATTATAGGCGCTTTTGACTGCCAGTCAAGCCCGCGGCATAAGGATGCCGGAAAACGCTTCTCCGGATGCGGTCTTCCGCAGACGCCGCACAGGCGGAATTCAAAGCTCCCGCGGCATGATGGCGTTGCTCTTCGTCGCCGTGGGAATGCGGGGCAGCAGCGTCTTTTCGGAAACCGGGCGGGCATCCACTTTCACGTTGAACTGCTGCCCGTCACGGGAAACGGTCAGCAGGGCCGGCCCCTCCCTCAAAGCCCTGACCAGTGCATCCATAGTGCTGACGCTCTGATGATTCACGGCAAAGACCATGTCCCCGGCCTGGAGGATCTGCCCCACGGATTTCTTCGGATTCACCTGGATGACCAGCAATCCCCGCGCGCCGATGGACTGTTCCTCAGCGGTGAGTTCACGCAGGTGCATGCCCACTCCTTCCATAAAGTCCTCCCACGGAGAAGGAACGTTCTTTAAAATGCTGTCCCCCACTTTCAGGGTGACGTTCATTTTTTGTCCCTTGCGCCAGATTTTCAGCCGGAATTTGTCGCCGATGGAAAGATTTTCAATGTGGTCCTTCACATCCTTGTCGGTCTGGATGGGAACTTCATTGAAGCTCAGCATCACGTCTCCCGTCTGAAGGCCCGCCTGCTCCGCCGGGGAACCGGGCTTCACGATGTTGACTACTGCGCCGCCTGCTTCATGGTAGTCCAGGAAACTGCGGAGCGGGGGAGTATTGCGCACAATGTCCAGCCCCAGGTATCCTCTCATGGGGCGTCCATGCCTGCAAATCTGCTCAAAGCTGTGCACCACCAGATTGGAGGGAATGGCAAAGCCAATGCCAGCGTAGTTTTTCTCCACATTGGGAAGCACCGATTTGTTGATGCCGATGATTTCACCGCGGATGTTGATGAGAGGCCCTCCGGAATTGCCGGGAAAGATGCTGGCATCCGTCTGGATCAGGTCCAGGCCGGAATCCACCAGCTTGCGTTCACGGGCGCTGATGATGCCGCGGGAAACCGTCGTCCCCAGTCCATAGGGGTTGCCGCAGGCCAGGACGATCATGCCGGGTGCAATCTCGTCACTGTTGCCGAACGGAAGAGGCGTGAAGGCCATCGGGTTTTCCACCTGCAGCACGGCGATGTCCAGCTCCGGATCCACCCCTACCAGGCGCACGGAAACGCTTTTCCCGTTGCTCAGCGTGACGCGCAGCGCATGCTTGTTCTGAATGACATGGTAGGCGGTAATGATATGCCCCTCTTCCGTGACGATGACGCCGGAACCCAGGCCATGGACCGCCAGCCTTTTTTCAATCATGGATTCGCCGTCTTCGGAAGGCTGCGGCACGCTGGTCACGCCCGTGGTGTCTATGCTGACCAGCACCCGTTCCACCAGCCGGGCGACGCGTGAATATTCTTCATTGAGCTGGTGCAGGATGGGAACGTCCTCCTCTTTGAGTTCGGACTGCTGCGCCATCGTAAACACCTCAGACCGGAAGGAAACGTTCTTCTCCGTAACGCGGCTGTTCCACCTCCAATAGGCAACGGAGACGACGGTCATCATAACCGTCATCATGATGACAAGTAAAGCCCGTGTCCATATAGTCGATCTCATGGAAATGCCCTGCCGTAGTAACGATCAAACGGTTTGCGGCTTGATCACGAGGAGATGCCTGAAAAATGGACCTGGAAGACTCCAGCCGCTTTTTGACATTCCGGTTCTATTGATACTATTTAAGCCTATTCTCTTCAAATGAAAAAACTTTCAAATGACAAATACGTCTTTTAACGAGGCATATTTTATGATACCGTATGGGTACGGTTTTATGGGTACCAGCACTTTACAACAACAAGCCATTCACCTCGTTTTCGGTACGGACGAAGGAATGGTGCGTGAAAAGGCTTCCGGCATCTTTGCCGCCCTGACGGAAGGCACGAATGAATTTTCCCATGAAATCCTGGAAGCGGCCTGCGGCGATTCCGATGAAGCGGACCAGGTGACGCGCCAGGTCATGGAAGCCCTGCGCACGCTGCCGTTTTTTCCGGGCCGCAAGGTGGTCTGGATGAAGAACTGCAATTTTCTGGGGGATTCCGTCACGGGGCGTTCCTCCACCACGGAAGCGGCTCTGGACTCTCTCAGGCATCTGCTGGAAGGGGGACTGGGACCGGACGTCCTGCTGCTCATCTCCGCCACCGAATTTGACAAGCGCCGTTCCTTTAACAAATTCCTGCTCCAATCCTCCGCCGCGGAGGAACTGAACAAGCCGGACATCACCAAGGCCGGCTGGGAAGGCAGCCTGATGCCCCTTATCAACAAGGAGGCAGGCGCGCGGGGCATGAACTTCGATTCCGCCGCTCTGGAGTTATTCATTCACCGCGTCAGCGAATCCTCCCGCCAGATTATTTCCGAAATTGAAAAACTGGATCTTTATCTGGGCGCGGACAGGCGCACCGTGATGCCGGAGGATGTGGAGCGCATGGTTCCGCTGACGCGCACGGGCGTTATTTTTGAAATTTCACGTGCTCTGGAAAACAAGAAGAGCGATGCGGCCATCTCCCTGATTGACTTTCAACTGGAACGCGGTGAAAACGCCGTCACGATCATGCGCGCAGCGTTCATCCCCACGCTGAGAAATCTGCTGGCCGCCAGGCTTTTATGTGACGCGTTCAATCTGAAGCCCACCAACTTCAAGGAATTTACGGCCCGCATCTCCTCCCTGCCCTCCTATGCCGCCGCGCTGATTCCCCTGAAAAAAGACGGCACTCCCAATGCGTACCCGCTTTTCCTGGCGGCGCAGAACGCTTCCAAATTCAAGACGGAACGGTTGAAGCAGACTTTAAAGGAATGCATGAAGGCGGACAAGGCCCTGGTATCTTCTTCGCTTGATCCGCGGCTGATTCTGCACCGTCTTGCCATTTGCTCCGCATCCTGATGAATTCCTCTCCTTCCCCCGCCTCCCCCCTGTTCGACGTCCTCGTCGTCGGCGCCGGGCACGCAGGCATTGAAGCGGCGTTGGCCGCCTCCCGCCTGGGGTGCTCCGTCGCCGTTCTGACCCACAACCTGGATACCATCGGGCAAATGTCCTGCAACCCGGCCATCGGGGGGCTTGCCAAAGGCCACATTGTCCGGGAAATAGACGCCCTGGGAGGGGCCATGGGACTGAATACGGACGCCACCGCCATCCAGTTCCGGATGCTGAACGCCTCCAAGGGGCCCAGCGTGCGCGCACCCCGCGCCCAATGCGACAAAACGGCCTACCGCGCACGAATGAAAATGGTTCTGGAAACCGCCCCGGGCATACGCCTGTTCCAGGGTGACGTGGTCAAACTGCTCGTCAACGGGGAGCAGCAGGTGACGGGAGCCGTCACTTCCCTGGACTACACCATCTGCGCGCGCAGCGTGGTCATCTGCTCCGGAACATTCATGCAGGGGCTGCTGCACGTGGGCCTTCAGCACATAACGGGAGGCCGCATGGGCTGCGCTCCTTCCAGCCTTTCCACCGACCTCGCCGCGCTTGGCTTTCAAGTGGAACGGCTTAAAACGGGCACTTCCCCGCGCGTCAATGGAAGATCCATTGACTTTTCCATTTGTGAAATGCAGCCCGGAGACGCGCCGGAGGCTCTGTTCAGTTACCGTTCCCGCGACGTACTGAAACGCGCTTCCGAACCTTTCTGCACCCTGAACACATGGGGAGACGAAGACTTCCGCATGAAGCAAATGCCGTGCTGGATTACCTACACCAATCAGACCACCCACGACATCATCCGGGACAATTTAAAATTCAGCCCTCTCTATAGCGGCATCATTGAGGGCATAGGCCCCCGGTACTGTCCTTCCATTGAAGACAAAATCGTGCGCTTTGCGGAAAAAACCAGCCACCAGGTCTTCCTGGAGCCGGAAGGCCGCAGTACGGAGGAATTCTACCTCAATGGCGTTTCCACCTCCCTGCCCTACTCCGCGCAATGCGATTTCATCCACACCATTCCCGGCCTGGAAAACGCCCAACTGATTCGTCCGGGATATGCGGTGGAATATGATTTCTGCCCTCCCACGCAGCTGCACCCTACTCTGGAAACCAAGCTGGTGGAAAACCTGTACTTTGCAGGACAAATCAACGGCACCTCCGGTTATGAAGAAGCCGCCGCGCAAGGTCTGATGGCGGGAACAAACGCCGCTCTGAAAACTCTGGGCAAGCCCTCCCTGGTGCTGCGCCGCGACCAGGCCTACATCGGCGTCATGATAGACGACCTTGTCACCAAGGGAACGGACGAACCGTACCGCATGTTCACCAGCCGGGCGGAATTCCGGCTGCTGCTGCGCCAGGACAACGCGGACCTGCGCCTGGCCCCCCTGGCTTTTGAAACGGGCCTCATCACCCGCGAAACGTTCAGGAAAACGGAAGACAGGCAAAACGCCATTGAGGAAGGAATAGCAAAAGCAGCTTTGCTTAAACATGAAGGCGTTTCCCTTTCCACCTGGCTCAAGAGGCCAGGCAATGACTGGACCCTGCTGCCTGAAGAACTGAAAAAAATGTTCCACGTGGAACATTTGGATGCCATTGCCACGGATATCCAGTACGAAGGCCACATTGAAAGACAGAAAAAACAGGCGGAAAAAATCACCCGGATGGAAAGTAAAATCATTCCTGCCGACATTGATTACGAACGCGTTCACGCCCTGAAAAAAGAAGCGGTCATCAAGCTGGGCAGCATACGTCCTGCCACTATCGGGCAGGCTTCCCGCATTCCGGGCATTACTCCGGCGGACATTGCCCTGCTGCTTGTTCATTTGCAAAAGCGCGGCAGGCAGCAGGCATGAAAGCCTGCGCCGTTTTCATGCCGGGGCTTTAAATTTGAATACGGCCCGGCTCCTGAATGCTGAAAACTTGCATGCACGGTAAAAGCCTCATGCTCTCCCTATGACCCGTTTTCCACTCCCTGCAGGCTCCGGTTTATAAACGAGGGGGAGGTCTTTTTCCTGAATATTTTCCCCTGTATGACCGATACGCTTCCGGCTCGGTTCATGCCATCCGGCTTGTCTTAAAAAAGGGACACGAACAGAGAGGATGCACAATGATGAGAAAAACCGCCGAATGGCAGGCTCATCGGTAATTAAAGATGCTTTCCCGGTTTAAAAACATCCGGAAGGCGAATGAATAATTGGCTGTGCCCGTTACCGGTAGCTTACGTCGCCCCGGATGCACACATCGCTTCCAAAGATGCTCACAACCGGCTGCTCAAGAAAGGCTTCACGTTCCAGGAATGAACCGCCCGTCACGCCGTCTGCGCCGCCGCCCGTTATGATGGGCGCGTAAAATCCCACCCATTCATCCACCAGGCCGGCTTTCAGGAATTCCCGGACCAGGCAGCCTCCCGCTTCCAGCAGGACAGTCCCTGTTTTTCTTTCATTATACAGATTTTTTAATAATTCCAAATAACTTGAAACGTTCTCTATAATCAGGGTCCGGTCACGGAATTCATCCGTCAGGCAAACGGAATCCGCAGGAATGGATGCGGCGTTGTGAGTCAGGATAATGCGCCAGGGCTGTTCCTTAAGGGAAGAAACGGGACGGTCCGGTTTTCTGATGGTCAGGGACGGATTGTCCAGGCGCATGGTATTTCCTCCGGTAAGAATCGCATCGCACTCAGCCCGCAGGGTATGTACGAAAGACCTGGATTTTTCATTCGTCAGCCACTGGGACCGTTCCGGACTGCGTGAAATGCGGCCGTCCAGGGACATGGCGCTCTTTGCGATCACCCATGGGCGCCCCTCCAGCATGTTCAGCCTGAATCCCCGGATTAAATGATCGCATTCCTTTTCCAGAATTCCGCGGGTGACCTGGATGCCTGCTCTCCCAAGAATGTCAGCCGCGGCGCCGCGGTGTCTGGGGTTGGGGTCTTGAGAGCCATAAACCACCCGTTTGAAATGGTGTTCCAGAATGGCTTCCGTACAGGGTGGCGTTTTTCCGGTGGTGCTGCACGGCTCCAGAGTAACGTACAGAGTGGAATCCGCAAACAGGGCGGCGTTGCCTCTGGCCGTTCCATCGGCAATAGCCTTCCTTTCCGCATGGGGCAGGCCGGCTTTTTCATGAAAACCGGAGCCGATCACCTGGTCTTCATGCACGATGACCGCTCCCACGCAGGGATTAGGACTTGTCAGCCCGACCCCTTTTTCGGCCAGTTTTACGGCCATGTTCATCCAGCGCGTATCCTGATCCTCCGTGTTCATGCCGACCTTGTAGCACGAATGCGCGAGAAAGGACAATCACGTTGTGTGATTGAAGAATATTAGATTTAACAATATTAAATTCCTTCTTCTTCTACCCTGTGCCCAGTGTGAACAACGTTTTTAACTCCTGGGAATGAATGGATTGAAACCATCTGCCAGTGTGAATAAATTCGGTTCATAAAAATGTGGATAACATCTGAATAACTTATTCACACCATACTCACAGTTAATTGACTTATCCTTTCACAGGGTTATTGGCAGGTGGAACCGTGAAACAGAGCCGCACGTTCCGTCTTGCGGAAGCGCCGTAAGAAAGCATACCATTCCTCCATGAGGGTTGCCAGATTGATTTACATTCCGGAAAGGGACCATACCTTTCCCGCAACGAGCCCTGAGAGGCCTTTCCGCAGCTTTTCCGTGGCCGGGGTGAGCATAGCCGCCTATTGTGCCTCCCGGCTCCGGGAAGCGGGCTTTGAGGCGGTTTTTAATCCAGAAGCCGCCGTTACGGAAAGTGCGGCGGAAGTGGTAGAGGTGTCCATGCATGATTTTTCCCCGGAAGCTGCCGCATGGCTTGCTTCCTGCGGGACAGGGGAAGTACGGAATGAAGAAGGGCGGCTGCTGGCCCGGAAAGGGCCGGGGAACGGACTGTCACGTGTTTTTTCCGGGCGGGAGGCGGCTGTGGAGCGCCTCGTCTATCCCTGGGACCTGCTGGACTGGCAGAAGAGAGTGATGGAGGGAATGGAGGGAGACGATTTTTCCGGGCGGCCGGGCGTTTACGTCCTGGGCAGTCTCCGTGTGGGAAAGGGCACCGTGGTGATGCCCGGCGTGGTGGTTGAGGGCTCCGCATGGGTGGGGGACGGCTGCCGCCTTGGGCCCAACTGCCATTTGAGGGGATATGTGTCCATGGGAAACGGCTGTGTAGCGGGGCAGGGGGTGGAACTGAAGAACTGCATCATCGGAGACGGGACGTTTATTCCCCATCTGAGCTATGCGGGTGATTCCATCATTGGCAGCGACGTCAATTTCGGGGCTGGAACGGTGTGTTCCAATTTCCGCCATGACGGCGGGGAGCACAGGATGATGGCGGCCGGAAGGCTGGAAATTACCGGAAGGAACAAGCTGGGAGCCGTCATTGGGGATCATGTGCGCCTGGGCGCCAATACCGTTGTTTTGCCGGGCAGGGTGGTTCCGCCCGGCGCCTGGACCATGCCGGGGGAAACATTCACGGGAACATGAATTCCGGGACGGAAGTGCCGGAATACGGAAAAGGCCGCATGCGGGGGAACCCTTCCCGGCATGCGGCCTCTTGCTGGATAACGGCAAATGCTTAGCAGCTCCGGCGGCGGCGCATCAGCAGGGCGGCCAGGCCCAGCAGCCCCAGGGAAGCAGTGGCCGCTTCCGGAACAGGAAGCACAACGCCGTCGTAAAATTTGATGTTGTTGACATCTATGGTTCCGTTCATGGGACGGGTGTTTCCAAAGGAAGATCCAAATTGGGAGCCTGTCAGGGCAGGGGAGGACGGATTCCAGCCGGTGATCGTACCTGCCAGGGCACCGTTGACGTACACGGAGAGAGTCTGGGAGGAAAGATCGGAAACGATGCTCAGATTGTTCCAGTTGTCCTGCTGGAGGTCCGTCCAGGTCAGGCCTGTATTGATGTTTCCGCCGGATTGGCCTCCAAATCCCTTGTTGTAAAAATAAAGTTCCCCGGAGGCATTGAATTCCAGTACCATGCTGTTGGATTCTCCGGAAACCGTTCCATTGGAATACAGGCTGAAAACGTCTTTCCAGGCGTTGTTGGTGGAACTCAGGTTTTTCAGGTCGAAGCTGACGGTGAAACTGCCTGAAATTCCCGCTATGCCAGAGTTGTAGGGCGTGCCTCCGCCGGAGCCGCTGCCGAAAGTGGCATAATCGTTGCCGGTTGTATAATTGAATGAACCGTTCCAGCCGGGAGCAGTTATTTGCGTTCCTTCAGTGGTCCACTCCCAGGAATAAATGGGAGAAGCCGCATGGGCCATGCCTCCCGCAACCAGTAAAGACAAAATAATGAATGAACGTTTCACAGAAATTCTGAAAGTCTTTGTTGTTTAAAATCGCCGAAGCTTGGCTGAAAAGTAGCGGATTTCGAATCCGGATGCCGTTCTTTTTCCTCTGGAAAGCGGCAAATTCATTGAACATATACACGATCCGGAAGAAACGCTGTTTATGTTTCCTTTCATGCTTTTATTTTTCCGTGATCTTTCTTTTTGTTAACCGGCTTGTTCTTAAAAAAATAATTTGACCCCGGATTCGAAATCCGCGTGCGCGTCAACCGGGAATTGTTCGCCGGAGAACGGACTTTTAAGAATACTTAAATAATTTGAAAAACCGTTTCATGCAAGATATGCCCGGAGAAATAGCATATTACTACATATGGTATGCTTTTAAAAAAATACTGCCAAATATTAGGGTTTGACGGAGAAATGGCTTGAATCACAGGAGGCACTTGTGAGAGGATGCGAGGCAGATAAAAGCACAGACACATGAAGTTTACCATTTCCAAGCAAGTATTTCTCGACGGTCTGAGACAGGTTGCCAGCGTGGTGTCTTCCAAGACGACGCTGCCCATTCTTTCCAACGTCAAGATTGAAGCTGAAAACGGCCAGGTACGTTTTACGGCTACGGATCTTGACGTATGCATCACCGGCGTAGTTCCCGCGAACGTGTTGCGCGAGGGCACCGTGACTCTTCCCGCCAAAAAGCTGGTGAGCATCATCAGCGAGCTTCCTGAAGCAGAAGTCCAGGTGGACGTCAACCAGCGCAACCAGGCGACTGTGGAATGCGGCCGCTCCCAGTTCAAGCTGAATGGCCTTCCGGCGGACGAATTCCCTGAACTGCCGTCCTTTGAACAGGCGACCGTGTACCAGGTGGACCAGAATTTGCTGCGCGACTGCATCCGCCGCACGGAATACGCCATCTCTACGGATACGACCCGCTACGTGCTGAACGGCATTTCCCTTTCCTTCCGCAACGGCAAGATGACTCTGGTGGCTACGGACGGCCGCCGCCTGGCCCTGGCGGAAACCGCCCTGGAATTCCCGGAAGAACAGCAACTGGACGCCATTCTGCCCACCAAGGCCGTTGGTGAACTCCGCCGCCTTCTGGATGAAGTAGGGACCGTCACCGTACGGTTCACCCGCAACCAGGCCGCTTTTGAAATCAATGACACGCTGCTGATCAGCAAGCTGATTGACGGCAATTACCCGAACTATCGCCAGGTAATCCCGACGGACTGCAAGGAAAGCATTGAACTGCCCTGCGGGGAACTGCTGGAAACGGTGCGCCGCGTGTCCCTCCTTTCCGTGGACAAAAGCACGAACATCAAGCTGAACTTCCGTGAAAACGAACTCGAAGTGGCTTCCAGCGCGGAAGGCGTGGGTGAAGCCCATGAATCCATGACGATCACTTATGCCGGAAGGCCGCTTTCCATTTCCTTCAACCCGGATTTCTTCATGGCTCCCCTGAAGACGATGGCCGGGGATACGATCATCACGTTAAACCTCATTGATGAAATGAGCCCGGGCGTATTGAAGATAGGTGATGAGTTCCTGTACGTGCTCATGCCAATGAGATCTCCCAACTGATTTTGATGGTACAAAATCATTCATACGAGAACAGGCGCCGTGCTGTCACGGCGCCTGTTTTTTATTGATTGAAAATGAAAGTGATGACTGGGTTATTCACATGAATGTTCTACGTGGAACATTTTTCATTTTCCACCGTCGTCAATAAACCGGACGGTGGTTTCCGGGGGAGGGATAAAAAACAGGCGTGCCGGCATGGCACCGGAAAAAACGCGTATAAACACCTTCCGGCGCCGGGAACGTGCGGTTCAGGCGCAAGGGAAGGCACGGAGTGCCGCAGCGGGTCTAAGGAAGCTCCGCCGCGTCATTCGCTCAACAACCCCGGATCGGCGAACAAATCCGGAGCAAGATGGAAAGGATAGGAACCGGAGGCTTGCAGAATGGCTTCCCGTACGGGAGGCAGGGAACCGAAGCAGGAGGATTCCACATCCAGAATACGGCCGTCTTTCAGTTCAATCATCAGTCCGGGTTCAGATTCATGATCGGGCGTACATCCTATGCGCTCAATCAGTTCCCATGGAATTTCCTTGCGTGAAATGCTGTTGCCCCAGGAGATGGAGGAGGAAGTGATTGTGAGAAAATAAGGTCTCCCCAGAATGACGGGAAGCCACAGGAACAAGAGAAGAGCGCCGAGGAGAAAGCTCCACCATCCGGACCCGAAGAATGCCCAGGCCAGGCCGCACCCCAGGGTGCCGAGGAGTCTCCCTCCCAGCCGGTAGCTGCGGTAGGAATAATAAGTGTTCATGAATTGCGAAGTCAATGAAACGTCAGGCCGGCCAGGGAACGCGAAGCCCCCAGCCGTACTCTGTACGATACTCCTTCATTCCTGCAAAGACAAGATGATAAGTCAGGAAATCCAGTCCAGCATGTCCGGCGGCAGGGAACCGCGGGAGCGGATCAGGGAAAGGAAAGCTTCCTCCATTTCCGGAGGCGGCGGAAAAATGCCCGGCATGGCGCGGCCTGCGGCAAGCTCCACGGCGCCCAGGTTATGGAGCGCCAGGGGAGGGTCTATGTAGCACATTTGCGTAGGGTCCGGCAGAATGAAATTAAGGGGGCGGCCTCCGTTCAGCAGGCGGTTCTTCGGGATCTCCGGCCCCCATTCGTCCTCCACGCCCATATTGGCCAGCAGAACGCCGGAGGAGCGGGTCACAGCGGGGTCAATCACTCCTGACAGGGCATGCCGCCGCCCTGTGGCCGTGACGGCGCAAAAGGCATGACTGACTGCATTGGTAAGAGCTTCTCCATCCGTTGCGCGCACGAATGAGGCGGAGGACAGAGGGAGAGGTTTTTCCTCCACATCCGCCACGATAACGTTCAAGCCCCGCCTGAGCGCGTGCAGAACGATTCCGCGGCCCACTTTTCCGTACCCGATGACTACCAGGGTCCGTCCCGGGCCACTCTCAATTCCCAGCGCTTCCAGCGCGCGGAAAAAGCTTTCCCCGGTTCCCAGGCAGGTTTCTATCTGCTTGATTTTTCCGGCGTCCACCATCCACACGGGCTGCGTGCAGCGCGTATAATGCTGCGCTCCGGACCGGGTCAGTTCCACATACCCGCAGCGGCTGGGAACATGGCTGAGCGCCCCGGCGCAGTCCATCACCACATCATAGGGTCCGTCCGCCCGTTCCGCCTCCACCACGGGTATTCCATACCTGCCCAGCAGCGCGACCGTTTCCGGATCGTGGGGCATCACCGGAGAGACTGCTGCCGTCAACTCCGCTCCCGCCGCCAGCAGGGCGGCGTATTTGGCGCAGGTATTCCGGAATACGGGGGAGGCGTCAATCACCCGGCATCCCTCCAACGGACGGCTTTCCGCCCACGTTTCACACTGGTGCAGAAGCACGGGAAATTCTTCCTGCCGGTAGAAGGGGGACAAATCTTCTAGAATGCGCGCCGGAGATACAGGCATGGCAAAAATTGTAAGGGTTCTACGGATGGAGGGCAATCTTTCTCCTCCCGTTTTCATAGAAAAACTTCGGAAAAGATGTATTTTTTGTTTAAGGGTTTTCAGAAGTTGCGGCAAATTCGAAAAGACAAACTACTGAATCATCAACCATTCTTTCTCCATGAGAGAGACATTTTTTACAGGAATTTGACTGGCGCCAAGCAGGAATGACATCCTATTGTGGATTTTTTCTAACAAATAGATAATATTGATGTCTGTAAAAGGAAGGTACTGAGCGTAATAATTATTATATTATTTTTTGATGGAAAAAATCGTTATGTTTCATAGGCAAACAAAAATTTGCAAATAAACTTTATTGACACTGGCTCTGGATCATGCTACTGGGAAAATGATCATGGAGGATTGCTCTCCTCTAATTTCATCATCAATCCCAGTTCTTTAATGCCTTATGAATACTCCAACTACTTCTTCTGCCGGCACCCCTTCTTCCATCCCCGCTTACCGCAAATGGTACTTTGGCTCTACGGCCAAACCCATGCCGCGTGGCATGCGCGCCTCTCCGGAGCCCGATCCGCTACCGTTCGAGGAAATCCACGAACACGATGAAATTACCGTGGGACCGCCCAGTACGTCGGCGGATGGACACAGTGCTCACGGTTACTTTACCATTCCGGAAGGAGCGGACGGTAAAAAGCTCTACGGCACCTGTTCGCTCTTCCTGGGGGTGGACGACTGGGGCAGCCTGGAAGTGAAGGACTCCAGCGGCAGCGTGGTGGCGCAGGTGGACCTGAAGAAAGACTCGCAGACGGCAGGCAAGCAGGGCGGCCATAAATACCACACGGGGACCGGCGGGGCGCAGCTGCCCTCCGGCTCCTACATTTGGGAAGTCAACCAGACCAACATCGACTACAAGCCTGAAAAAGACAACGTCTCCATCTGCAACTACAGCATCGACGTGGTGCCGACGGAGCCGGGAGGCAAGGAGGAGCCCGAGAAGTGCCCGTGCGAGGGAGACACGTGTGATAACAGCGGCGGAACGCCGCCTTCCCCGTCGCTGGCCCGGTCGGGCTCCGCGGTGGGGAATAGCACGCTGGGAAACTACTCCTCCGCAGGGTGCAGTGTGAGTGCGGAAAGCACGGCCACCCTGATGTACTGGTCCTGCAACTTCGGAATGTTCCGGGGACTAGGAGGGATTCCTGCGGGCCTTGTGGAACTGAGGGCTGAGGAAAGTGTCTCCGGCCTGGAAAGCCCCTCCTCACTGGCCTACAACCATCCGTTGAACAGCCGCCTGGACGTGCCCGAAGGGGGAATTGTACCCGGAGTGCGTTTTGATCTGGTGCAGGGAGACCGGGTGATTGCCATGCGCTGCTATATGAACGGGTCCGTGCTGCCCGTTGGCGTGGACACGTCGGGCGGAGGACGGGCAACGCTGGACACGGTGGAAGGACAATCCTGCCTCCGCTGGATCGTGGAAGACGGCAGCCAATACCTCTTCTCGGCGGAAACAGGAATGCTCCTCTCCTACACCACCACCGACAAGCAGGTCATCTCCAACGCGTCATCCTACCTGGACGTCAAGCATGCCGAAGACGGCTCGCTGAGGCAAATCTGGAACCTGTGGGACGGCCTGCTCAACGTGGAAAACGTCACCTCCACGGGTTACACCATCGCTCTCTATACCCCCGGCCAAATCACCGGAACGGACGAACAGGGATTTTATACCGTTACGGGTGCTCCCTTCAAAACGTTTGTCCTCTCCCTGTCTGCGGACGGCCACTTCACCGTCACGGAGCAGACGCCGGGCAGGCAGCCCCATACCGTCACCTGGTGGAAAAACGGCCTGGCGTGGAACATGCGGAGGGGAACGGGGGAAGACGCCGTCACGACCATCCGCACGCGCACGGAGCTGGAACCGGAAGACTCGGTCTGGCAGCTGGTGACGGAAATCTCCAAAGGAGGTATCGTGGCAGAGCGCACCTGCTCCATCTATCAAACGACGGACGTAGGCGATCTGCTGCTCACTCAAGTGGAAGGCTATCAAAGCCCGGAAGCCCAGACCACGCAATACGCCTACGACCAGTGCGGACGGCTCAAGACGGAAACGGCCCCGGACGGCAGCCAAATTCATTACGCGTATGACCTCTACGGACGCCTGCTCTCCCGCGACGAACCGTGGGCGGAAAGCGGCAGGCGCATCACGCGCTACACCTATGCGCATTCGGGAGAAGCCGACTTCAACGACGAACCCGCCACGGAAACGGTAGACCTGCTTCCGCTGGAAGGGCACATCAAGACGCTGACCACCACGGCCTACAAGTACACGACAGCCAACCACGTCAAAAGGACGGAAAAGAGGGTCACCGGACTGGGAGTAACGGGCTCGCGCCTGACGGCCACGGAACAATGGCTGGCCGGCGCGCCCGACGTCTATGCCCGCGGACGCACCCGGATGACCCGGGACCTCACCGGCGTGCAAACCTGGCACGACTACGCGGCCACGACGGAGCACGGCGCCCTCTACACGGAAACGGTGGAAACGCGCGTCAACGGGGAAACCGTGCCGGGACAGAGCACGCGCACCACGACCTGGATCACGGCGGAAGGGCAGCGCGTCAGGGAAGAAAGCTACGCCCTGCTCACCGGCGGGGAATGGACGCTCACGGACAGCGCCTCCTATGAATTTGACACGCAGAACAGGTGGGTGAAGCGGACGGCGGGCAATGGCCGAATAACGGAGCGCGAGCTGATGTGCGACGGGCGCCTGTTGTGGGACATTGATGAAAATGGTGTAAGAATGGACTATGCCTACGACACGGCGCGCCAACTGGTAGAAACGACCCGCTCGGCGGTGATGGACGGAGAGAAGGTCATCACGCCGGAAACCATCACCACCTACACCCTGGATGCGGCGGGGCGCATCCTCTCTACGCGCCGGGATACGGGGGCCATGATGACCAGCGAAAGCTCGGAGTACGACTTGCTGGGGAGGATAACTTCCTCTACGGACGTCCTGGGCCGGGTCACCGCCTACGCCTACAGCCAGGATGGCTTGACGACGACGCAGACCATCCCCTCGGGAGCCACGTTCGTCACGCGCAACGCGCCGGACGGAACGGTCCTGGAAGAATCCGGCACGGGACAGCGGCATATCATCTATTCCCTCGACTTGGTTGCCGACGGCGTTCGGACCTTCACGAAAGCCGTCTCCGGGGAAACGGAAACCGAACTGCAGCGCAGCGTCGTCAACGGTGCCGGGGAAATTCTGCGCACGGGCCGGCCCAACACCATCGGGGGAGTCATTTACACGAGGAACACCTATAACGCCAAGGGACAGCTGACCAAGGAACAGACAGATGCGGAAACCGCAGCTACGACGATGGCGCCGACCCTGTGGGAATACGACGACTTCGGCAATAAGGTCAAGGAAACCTGGAAGCTTGCCGATCCGGCCACCGTGTCCAACTCGCGCATCACCACGTGGAGCTACGGCGTGGAACAGGCGCAGGACGGCGTCTACCGCGTCGTCACGGCGACCAGGAACAACGGCCAGGGGACTACCTATGGCGAAACGCAGAAGACGCTGGTTTCCTCCCTCTCGTCCACGCTGGAAAGCAAAACGATCTCCATTGATCCCAGAGGAAATATATCCACGCAATGGAGCGAATACGGAACAGGCGCCCTGCGGACGCAAAAAAGCACCGTACCAACCTCCGACATCACGGCCACCGCTACCGTCATCGACGGCTTCGTTACTACGCAAACGGACTACGCGGGTATTACTTCCACGCAGACCCGCGCCTATGCGGAAACCGGCATCATCTACACTAACACGGACGGACGGGGCAACACCATTACGACACGTACCGACATCGCCGGGCGCACTGTTTCCGTTACTGACGCGGCGGGCAACACGGCTTCTACCGCCTACGATCCCTGGTTTGACCAGCCTTCCGCCGTCACCAACGCCCTCGGGAACACGGCCTGCTACGGCTACGACCTCCGGGGCCGAAAGACCGCCGAATGGGGTACGGCCATCCAGCCCCTGCTCTTCGGCTACGACGAAGCCGACAGAATGGTCAGCCTTACCACCTTCCGGGAGGACGCGGGCGACATCACCACCGACCCCACGGGACGCACGGACGGAGACGTCACCACCTGGAGCTATGATGAAGCCACAGGCCTCGTCACCCGCAAAACCTACGCGGACGGAACGCATGAGGACACCGCCTACAATGCCCTGAACCTCAGATCCACGCTCACGGACGCGCAGGGGGTGGTCACCACCTGGGGCTACAATCTGAAGAAAGGGGTCAACACCTCCGTCTCCTACAGCGACTCCACGCCCGGCATCCAGTACGCCTACAACTGCCTCAACCAGCTGACCCGGGTCACGGACGCCTCAGGCTCTCGCACCATCACTTACACCCCCTACAACGAACCGGACACCGATAGCATCACCATAGGAGGCGCCTCCTGCCAGATCCAGGAAAACTACGATGCCTACGGCCGGTCCTCCGGCTATACCCTGAAACAGGGAACCGACGTCCTCCAGGAAGCAAGCCAGGGCTATGAAGCCAACGGGAGGCTTGCCGGCGCCGGAATCGTGCACGGAGGAGAAGAGCAAACCTTCGCCTACGGCTACCTGGCGGGAAGCAGCCTGCCCTCCAGCCTCGCGATGCCCAACGGCATCGTCCGGGAACTTGCCTATGAAGAACACCGCGACCTGGCAGTGGCCATAAGCTGCCGTCTGGGGGAAACCGCGCTGGTCACCCGCAGCCAGAGCTACGACGCATTGGGACGCCCGGTCACCCGCACCCAGCAGCGGGGAACCGAAGCAACTCGTACTGACAGCTTCAGCTACAACGGCAGAAACGAACTCACCGGGGCTACTCTGGGAACAGACCCCTACGGTTACAGCTACGACAACATCGGCAACCGCAAGACGGCGCGGGAACTGGCCGAGGAACTCACCTACGCGGCCAACGAGCTTAACCAGTACACAAGCATCGAAGAAAAAGCGGAGGCGCCTTTTGTGCCGACATACGACGCCTCGGGCAACCAGACCCTCATCAAAACCTCGACGGGCATTTGGACAGTAGTCTACAACGCGGCCAACCGCGCGGTGAGCTTCACCAGCCAGGACGGCAGTACGGTGGTGGAATGCGGCTACGACTACCAGGGACGCCGCTACATGAAGAAGGTCACCGTCAACGGAACGGTCGCCAGCCATGAACGCTACCTGTACCGTGGCTACCTGCAACTAGCGGCGTTGGACATGCTGGACAACCGGAACGTGCTTCAGACACTGCTGTGGGATCCACTGGAACCGGTGGCAACGCGTCCCCTGGCCCTGGCGCGGGAAAATGCCCTTTACTGCTATGGAGTTGACTTTAACAAGAATGTGACGGAAGTCTTCGACGCACGGGGAACGCTCGCGGCAACTTACGACTACTCGCCCTATGGGACCGTGACCGGCACGGGCAGTCTCGTCCAGCCCGTCCAATGGTCCAGCGAGATGAACGACGAAGAACTCGCCCTGGTCTATTACAACTACCGTTATTACAATCCTGCAGACGGCAGGTGGATCAATCGCGATCCAATCGCTGCAGAAGGAGGATGGAATTTGTATGGGTTTGTTGGGAATAATTCTGAAAAAAATATTGATTCATTGGGTTTAATATTTGGAAGTAAAGGAGAATTCAATATAGGTGGTAATATTATTTTTGAAGAAAGCATTGCTGATACTTTTGTGGGATCATACAAGGCGCAATGTAGTGATAATGGAAAACCAACTATGGATCGAGAAAGTTTTAGAATTGGTTTCACGGGGATTTTTTCTAAACATTCTAAATATTATTTAGATTCCCAAGAAAAATATCATGATAATGATCATAAAGTGGATTATATTATAGTACTCACAGCAGTGGGATTAAAAGAGTCTATTTTGAATGCTCCTCTCAAGGTTGCAGGAGTAGTTATCACTGTAGCAAGTTTCTTTGCGGGACCAGGGGGAAAAGCAATTACTATTGCTCTGAATATAATTGGTGGAGGTGTAACAGCTCTTGGAATTTTTGGACCTAAAGATGAGATATTTTCGAAACAAATTAAAATAAAATTGACATTAGCATGTGAATGTGAGGAAGCTGAGATTCCTGTCTCTGGTTATCCTATCACCATGAAAGGGGAAGCATGGTTCCCGAAACGTGATTCATTTTCTTTTGAAAAATAATTAGCATAAAATAGATGAAATCATGAATTATATATTATATTTATTAATTAGTGTTGTATGTATAAATTATTCTTTAGGAAATATCCAAGAAACAAAAAGTGTTCCTGAAGTCCAAGTGAAATATAGTGGCCTAAAATTTTATCAAGATACATTAGAAATTACAATAGATATTACAGATTCAGAAAAAAATCGGAAAATGTTTAGTCTTGGAAAAAAAATAATACTTTATGATCATCAAGAGCCAGTTCCATGTAATGCTATTGGTTCATTTTCTTTTCTATTTTCTGAAGATGGCAGTATAGCTCAAGTAAAGTTATTTTTTAAAACAGGATTGGAAAAAGTATTAAATGGGACTTTGACTGTATTAACATCGCAAAAGACAGTTCCATTAAAAGAAAAAATAATAAAAATAAAAAAGAATGAAGAATTTAATTTAGATGAAACTTTAGTAAAAATAACATCAGTAAAAGAGTTAAAGGACGGTTATAAAATTTCTTTTTCTTTTAAAGATTTAATCGGAATTTCTAAATTTGAATTTAAAACATTAGATGGCGTGCAACTCAAATCAAAACAAGAACGTTTGATAAGTTTTGGATTAGGCGGAACACAAGTATCTTCATATCATGTATTTACTACAAAAGAAAGTGAACAATTAAAGTTAATTATTACGCCTTATAAATGGATTGAAATAAAATGCCTCCATATTCCTTTATTTATTAATCTGCCTATTTTGAGTAAGTAAAAGTATGATTTTATTTACAATTCTTGGATAATTGTATAAGTTCAATGATCATGTGTAATATATTAATAGGTCGATGAGCTTCACCAGCCGGGACGGCAGTACGGTGGTGGAATGCGACTACGACTACTAGGGACGCCGCTACATGAAGAAGGTGACGGTGAACGGAACGGTCGTCAGCTATGAACGCTACCTGTACCGCGGCTACCTGCAACTAGCGGCGTTGGACATGCTGGACAACCGGAACGTGCTTCGGACACTGTTGTGGGATCCACTGGAACCGGTGGCCACGCGTCCCCTGGCCCTGGTGGAGGCCGCCTCTCTTTACTGCTATGGATGGGACTTCAACAAGAATGTGACGGAAGTTTTTGATAGAGAGGGAGCTGTTGCGGCAACTTACGACTACTCGCCCTATGGGATAGTTGGCAGCACAGGCAACCTAGCCCAGCCCGTCCAATGGTCCAGCGAGATGAACGATGGCAAATTGGCTCTGGTCTATTACAACTATCGTTATTATAATCCTGCAGACGGCAGGTGGATTAACAGAGATCCTATCGCTGAAGAAGGGGGATGGAATTTGTATGGGTTTGTTGATAATGAAGTGGTATTCTCTATTGATTATCTCGGCAATGACTATCCCTGCGGGTTACATACCCATTCTTCTTATTATTGAGGGAAGTATATCAATAGAAAAAAAGAAAAATTGTGTATGCATTGAAGCAAAATTACGAACAGATGTTGGTATAGGTGTAGCATAAGACTTAAAATTAAACAAAAATGGTTGCCTATTCTGCCTGATATTGAATATTCTTTACGAACTATGGTTGCTGGATTAAGTAATGAAAAAATACTTAAAATTGACAATTGTAATGGTAAAACTTCAACATCCTATCGGGAAGAATTATTAGGATTGTCTCATAGAATTGATGCGGGTATTACATTATCATCTTATATACAAGCATCTTATTCTATTGATTTTAAGATAAGTGCTGGGTTAACTTTGAATGCAAAACCAATATCTTTAACTTTAGATGCAACGGGGTATGTTAAGATTGCCGCTACTTTGAAAATTCCATTTGTTATAGATCAAACTGAAGAAATCGCTAACAAATCTTTTAATGAAAATAAAAAAATATGGTCTAAATAATGAACACGATATAATTAGTCATCTTTATTATGATTTACCCTGAATCTCCTTTAACTGGATATGAATATTTCGAATTAGTTTGTGGATGTATTTTTGTAATCCTATTTTTAAGAATCCTTGTTTGGATCAAAAAAAATACTCTTAATTTTTCATTTAATAACTTCCCTTTTTCAATTATCAAACTTACAATTTATTTATTTCTGATCTCTGGAATAAGTGGAGTTTTGTCAACAATGTATCATGGTATAAATCTATTATGGGAAAACTTTTCGAATGAACTTTTAATATCATATACAGCATTAATTTTTTCTTATCTTATTATAGTCATTGAGTGTTTCAGAATAATAGATGTTTTGAAGAAAATCAAAAATAAATCTGCTTCCAATTGAAATAATCATGAAAAAATGTTTTCAGACTTGTTTTATAAGAAGCTAGCGTATTACAAAGAACACAGGAAGAGAATTGAATCGGAACATTTTCCTAGAGCTATATGGTATGGAAGAAATAGAACATAAACGAAACGCAAAAAAAGCAGTAAAAAAAATTGTAACATTTGATATCCTTTCTCAAGATAAGAAAGGAAAAATGGGCAATTCTATTGTAAACTATATTATTTTCATGATATTGATTGTTCGGTGATGTATTATTTTCTTCCGAGAAAAATAGGATGTAATTATGATACGTTGCTAACAGTGTCACTCGGGATTCTAATATGGATGATATCTTTCTTTAATATTTTCGTCATATATGAAAAATCAAAAATTTTATTCATCATCTTTTATTTATTTCCAATTTGTGGAGTTATAATTTCATGGATATTCCGTTAATTCCTTATGGAAGAATATGAAATAACTATCAATTAGATTTAATGGCTAATTTAATATTGGAAGGTGCTTCTTATAGCTACGCCGGATGAAATGCTGAAAAGCAGTGTCAAGACGTCTCGTGTTGTTCAGAAAGAAACAACTGTAGGCTAAAAGCCCATGTGACTTGTTATGCCAGCCGAGGCTTTATTCCTTTTTTGGGACTTCCGGAAGGAGGTTCTGATATTGGTTGGAATATGTTACTTAATGATTCTCAATGCAACTAATATACAACATAATTCATATCATATTAATTTGCGGGGTTGCTCCTTGGCTTATTGGCGCCGGATATTCCATGTGTTTATCTAATTTTCACCATGCCGTCATGGCTGGATTTTCAATGATTGTATTTTCATTTCCAGTAACATTTATATTGGCTGTAATTGGCTGGGTAATCTGGCGTATTTTCCCTAGTGAAATAAATCAACTGGTAGCTTGTTTTTTAGGACTGATTATCGGACTCATTATGGGCGCTATGCTGGACCGTATCTTATGCGATGAACATCATTATTTTTTTATATTGTCAGGAGCGGTTGGATTAATGGTAGGATATATTGAATTTTATCTATTTAAATTATATAATGATGAAATAGAGGAATAGTTCTATTACACTCGCCATCCAAATTAAGGGGTGTTGTGTGGATAAACAGAATATCCTTTCCATTAAATTAAGAAGCCGAAAGAAGAAACTACTGCCATCGAGGAATGTAGTTATTAACTACGTGGAACAGAAACGTCCGCGCCGACAGCTTCACTTATGATGCCAGAAGTGAACTCACTAGAGCCGCCTTGGGAACAGTCACGTCAACATCGGCAATCGCAAGGCGGCGCGGGAGATAGCGGAAGAACTCACTTACGCAGTCAACGAACTCAACCAGTACACCCGCATGGAAGAAAGTGGGAAACGCCCTTTGTGCTGCAATATGACGCTTCAGGCAACCAAAAAACATTGATCAAGACCGCAACGGGCGTGTGGACAGCTATGTACAACGCAACCAACCATGCGGTAAGCTTCACCAGCGAGGACGACGCATAGTAGTGGAATGCGGGTACAACTCCATGGGACGCCGCTACATGAAGAAAGTCACCGTCAACGGGACGGTCGCCAGCCATGAACTCTACCTGTACCGTGGCTACCTGCAACTAGCGGCGTTGGACATGCTGGACAACTGGAACGTGCTTCGGACACTGTTGTGGGATCCCCTGGAACCGGTGGCTACGCGTCCCCTGGCCCTGGTGCAGGCCGCCTCTCTTTACTGCTATGGAACGGACTTCAACAAGAATGTGACGGAAGTTTTTGATGGGCAGGGAACGATCGCGGCAACTTACGACTACTCCCCTTATGGGATAGTTGGCAGCACAGGAAACCTCGTCCAGCCGGTGCAATGGTCCAGCGAGATGAACGATGGCAAATTGGCTCTGGGTCTATTACAACTACTGTTATTACAATCATGCAGACGGCAGGTGAATTAACAGGGATCCGCTAAAGGAAGAGAATTTTTTAGAAATATATTTGAAAAAGACTGTCCGGTAAAAGTCGTTTTTGCTGTAGCAGGATTCTGTCTGTTTGTTACTGTACAGCAGGGGCTTTCTGAGCTTCCGGCACGGGCAGGGGCGTTCTCTGGATGGTGACGGGCGTTCCTACGCTGGTTTGCTTGTAGAGAATTTCCGCAACGTTCCGCGGCAGGCGCACGCAGCCATGGGAGATGGGGTGGCGCCGCACCTTACCCACGTGCAGGCCCAGGCCCGCGTTGGTAAGCCGCTGCCAGTAGGGCATGGGGGAACCGTCAAAGCGGCCGCCTTCCGGAACGGGGTCCGTGGCTTCCGCATTGTAGTTGATGCATTTGCCTTCGGCATCATACATCTTGCCGTAAAGGTTGGAGGCGTGGTCCTCCTTTTTGGAGATGACGGTGTAGTCTCCCGTTTTGGTCGGGTAGGCCTTGACGCCGGAGGAGAGGGGAAAGTCCATGGCGATCAGGCCGTCCACCAGGTACTGGCCCCGCTGCTCGTCCAGGCAGACGAAGATTTTACGGGATTTCTTCGGCTTGCGGTTCAGCAGGGTATCATCCTTGTAGACGTCATACGTTTTCCGGTAGTCCTTGCGGGCTACAAAGTGGGCATACGTGGAGGGATGGAACGGGTTTTTATACTCCGGGACGGATTTGTCCACAGCGCGCGGATCCGGCAGGGCCGTATGGCCCTTGCCGGAGTGGGTGCAGGACGTCCACCCCATGAGAACCACGGGGAGGACGGCCAGAAGAAAGAGATGCTTCATAAGCGGTGAAACCGGGAAGGGCCCCCCGGATTACTTGGAACGCGGAATCGTGAGCTTCTGGTTGATGTGAATCATGTCGGACTTGAGGCCGTTGGCTCTCTTCAGCGCCTTGACGGAGGTGCCGTTCCTGCGGGCGATGGCTCCCAGCGTATCGCCCTTTTTCACGGTGTAGGTGCGTGCCTTGGGAGCGGGCTTGCGCGTGGTGCTCTTTCTGGCGCTCGTGCTGCGGGAGGATTTGCTGCTGGCCGTGGTTTTCCGCGTGGGGGATTTCTTGCTGACGGAAGGCTTGGCGGGCGGATTATAAGCGTAACTGGAAGAGCTGGAGGAGCTCTTCACCGGGCTGTAATGGCCGGATTCATAAGCGGGATCAGAGCTTTCCGCAATCCACGGCGGGATTTCGCCGCTGGCCGGTTCCGCAGTGTCATAGCCGGCCGTGGAGGAATTCTGGGTGGAGCAGGAAGAGAAGGGGAGCACCAGCGCGGCAGCGCAGGCGCAGGTAAAAATGAATGGCGCTTTCATGTGTGCCCTGTTCATACTAATTTATGATTTCGGTTTCAAGGCGCTAGCGCGGATTGCCGGGATTTTTTTTCAGCCCTTGTCCAGATTATAAAAGGTTTCCGCATTTTGCGTCGTTACGCGGGCCAGCTCATCCAGTTCCATGCCTCTGGAAGCGGCGATGAAACGGGCCGTATGGATGAGGTGGGCGGGTTCGTTCATACGGCCCCGGAGGGGTTCCGGGCTGAGGTAGGGGGAGTCCGTTTCCAGCATGATGCGGTCTTCCGGGCACCAGCGCGCGGTTTCCGCCACCACGGGGGCGTTTTTAAAGGTGGCCACCCCGGTGAAGGAGACCATGCCGTCCAGTTCGTCAAAAATTCGAGCGGCCTGGGCCGTGTCTCCGATGAAGCAGTGGAACACGGGGCGCACGCGGCCCGCGTGATTCCGGGCAATCGCCAAGGCGTCTTCAAAGCTTCCGGACCCTTTCCGGTCCCGCGTGTGCAGGACGATGTTGAGGTTCAGGCGCGCCGCCAGGTCAAAGTGCTGTTCCAGCAGGTTCTGCTGAAGGCGTCGGAAGCTGTCAGGCTCCCAGCCGCGGGGGGCTCCGTGGAAGTAGTCCAGCCCCGTTTCCCCGATGGCGGCCAGGGGAACGTCCTGCGCCATCCGGAAAAGGCGGTCCGCCCAGCCCTCCGGCGCTTCATGGGCGTCGTCCGGATGGATGCCCAGCGCGCAAAAGACCACGCCCGGGAATTGGCGCGCCCACGCCGTGTTCGCCTCCCAGTCATCCGGGCGGGCTCCCAGCGTAATCATGCGGTCGATGCCTTCCCGGAGGGCATGCTCCACATAGGCTTCCCGGCGGGACTGGTCAAATTGCGTGGAAGCCAGATGGCAGTGCGTGTCAATAATCATGGCGTAAAAACCCTGGCAGGGCAGGGGAAGTCTGTGGATATTTCCCGGTTTTGAAAAGCGCAAACGCAGGGCATGCCTGATTTTTCCTTGCCACGCGGAAGTGAAACGCACAAACTGCCGCGCATGAATTGTACGGCTTTGTGCATGTGCGCCGGCCTGTTGTCGGTGGCTTCCCTTCAGGCAGGAACCCAGCAGATAGAAGCGCCGCAGGAGGGCCCTGTCATCAGTTTCCATCTGGAAAACGACATGTTCGTGGGGGATGACGATAATTATACCAACGGCGTCCGCTTTGCCTGGATGTCCGGCACCACATCCCGGAGCCACACCTTTTCCGGCATGCTGGGAACGGTGCTGGGGGACACGAACGCTTCCGCTTCCTGGCGGCGTTTCATGGGCATGAACGGTTCCCCCAATCTGCGCCAGCAGTGGGGGCTGGACCTGACCCAGCTCATGTACACCCCGGAGCAGAAGGCTACCTACCCCATTTATAACCAGCATCCCTACGTGGGCAACCTGACGCTGGGCCTCACCTCCCTGGTGAAGAATGAAGACAGGGCCAATTCCCTGGAATTGCAGCTGGGCACCACGGGCACGAATTCCCTGGCGAAAGGCTCCCAGCATTTTATTCATAAGCTGTGGGGCATGGAACAATGGCCCGGCTGGTCCAACCAGCTCCCTGGAGAGATGACGGCCAATCTGTTTTTCAAGCGTTACTACCGCCTGCGCGGACTGGAAAAGCGCTACAGTTCCGGCTTTGAAACGGACGCCCTGGCCTACTGGCATGCGGACGCCGGCACGGTGAAGGTGCAGGCGGGCGGCGGCATGTCCTTCCGCTTCGGCTACAATCTGGGCAATACGTCTCCGGAAAACAGCATCCGCGGGGCCACCAGCGCCGCGCCGCCCTTCGTTTACAACAGGACGAACGTCGCCAACTGGGGGTATTACGGCTATCTTCACGCCGCCGTGCGCGCCGTGGCCCATGACCTGTACCTGGACGGCACGGTGTTCCGCTCTTCTCCGGAGTACGTGAACAAGTATCCCGTGGTGGGGGAATGGGGTTACGGCTTCGGCCTCCGGTACAAGCGCACGGAACTGCTGTTCGGCCTGCACTACATCACCAAGGAGTACACGCAGCAGGAATCCATGCAGTGCGTGGGCGTCCTCCAGTTAAAGCATACTTTTTAACGGCTGCGTTCTCCGCAGGCGGTCCATAAACGCAACGGCAGCTTGCAAAGGTGAAGTTTGCTGTTAGAATTAGAATTGCGGATTCGTATGTAACAGGACAATCCGTTTTTGCATACCAACGTTGACACATACTTACTTCATGAGAACGACCAGATCCTGGCTTTTATCCTGTACCGCGCTGGCGGTAGGCTCCGCCATGTGCGGCCTGGGAGCCCCGGGCGATTCCTCCCCCGCGCCCGCCCCCACAGGGCTGGAATGGGAACAGGAACAGAACCTGCATTTGAACAAGGAGGCCCCCACGGCCTTTTTTGCGTCTTTCAGCGATTTGCAGTCCGCCCTGAAAGTGCTGCCTGAAAACAGCAAGTGGCGCAAGTCCCTGAACGGCCAGTGGAAGTTCCACTGGGCCAAGGATCCCCAGAGCCGCCCGGCCGATTTTTACAAGCCGGATTACGACGTGAAGGACTGGAAGGAAATCAAGGTGCCCGCCTCCTGGCAGACGCAGGGCTACGGCACCCCCATTTATTCCAACCAGCCGTATCCTTTTGAACGCTCCTGGCCGTATGTGATGAAGGAGCCCTCCAACAAGAATTACACGTCCTACAAGGAGCGGAACCCCGTAGGCTCCTACCGCCGCACCTTTGAAGTGCCCGCGGACTGGGACGGCAGGGAGGTGTACATGCAGTTCGACGGCGTGGATTCCTTCTTCTACCTTTGGATCAACGGGCAGTACGTGGGCTTTTCCAAGGATTCCCGCAATCCGGCCCGCTTTGACATCAGCCCCTATCTCAAGAAAGGTGAAAACGTGGTGGCCGCGGAGGTGTACCGCCATTCAGACGGCGCGTACCTGGAATGCCAGGACATGTTCCGCCTGTCCGGCATTTTCCGCAACGTTTCCATTTTTGCGCTGCCGAAGGTCCATATCCGCGACTTTTTCGCGCAGACCAATCCGGTGGACCAGCGGGACTGGGCCCTGAATATTGACCATGCCAAGCCGGGCACCATGAACGGGGACTGGCGCCTCCAGGTGGATGTGGACGTGCGCAACCTGTTTCCCGCGACGGAAAAGCTGGATGGCTGCACGGTTTCCATGGCCCTGTATGATGCCGGCGGCAAGCTGGTGGAGCCCGTCAAGCCCAAGGACGCGCCGTATGACGGCGTGCTGGAAAAATCCCTGCGCATCACCGGCATGAAGGATTTCAAGACTTCCCTGCTGGGCATTTACGCCAAGCCCCGCCTGTGGTCCGCGGAGGATCCCAACCTGTACACCCTGGTGCTGACGCTGAAGCGTGACGGCAAGACGGAGGAAATGGTTTCCTCCCGCGTGGGCTTCCGCAATGTGGTGATCAAGGACAGCGTGTTCCTGGTGAACGGCCAGCCGGTGAAGGTGAAGGGCGTGAACCGCCATGAAAGCCATCCGGAAACCGGGCACTACGTGACTCCGGAGCAGATGGAGGAGGAAGTGCAGATGATGAAGCGCGCCAACATCAACCATGTGCGCTGCTCCCATTATCCCGCGGACCCCTATTTCTACTACCTCTGCGACAAGTACGGCATTTACGTGCAGGACGAGGCCAACATCGAGTCTCACGGCTACTATTACGGCAAGGAATCCCTTTCCCATCCCATCGAATGGATGCCGGCCCACGTGGACCGCATCATGGCGATGGTGGAGCGCAACAAGAACCACCCCAGCGTGATCATGTGGTCCCTGGGGAATGAGGCAGGGCCCGGCCAGAATTTCCGCAGCGCGGAAAAGATCGTAAAGGCCAGGGACATGTCCCGCCCCACCCACTATGAGCGCAACAACGACATCGTGGACCTGGGTTCCAACCAGTACCCCTCCGTGGACTGGACGCGCTCCATGGCGGCCAACAAGAACTTCCCGAAGCCCTACTACATTTCAGAGTACGCGCACAACATGATGAACGCCATGGGCAACCTGGCGGATTACTGGGAGGCCATCGAGTCCTCCGACCGCATCATGGGCGGCGCCATCTGGGACTGGGTGGACCAGGGCCTGTACAAGACCCTGCCGAACGGGGAGAAGATGCTCGCCTACGGCGGCGACTTCAACGACCATCCCAACAGCGGCCAGTTCGTGTTCAATGGCACCATCCTGGCGGACCGCACGCCGGAACCGGGTTACTTTGAAGTGAAGCACGTTTATCAGAACATCTCCACGTCTCTGACGGACGATGGCAGGATTTCCATCTTCAACAAGAACTTCTTCACGGACCTGACCCCGTATGACATCACCTGGACCCTGACGGAGAACGGGAACGTGGTCGCGGAAGGCAAGTTGGATACGCCGCCAGCCGGGCCCCGGGAAAAGATCGTGGTGCCCGTGCCGGACATCCCGCAGCTGAAGAACCGGAAGCCGGGAGCGGAATACGCCCTGCGCATCGGCTACAAGCTGAAGAAGGACAAGGACTGGGCCGGGAAGGGCTATGAACTGGCTTTTGACCAGCTCCAGCTTCCCGTGCAGGGAGACCTGCCCATGTTCAAGGCCCCGGCAGGCAAGGTAAGCCTCAGCGCGGACAAGCACACCGTGTCCGGCAAGGATTTCTCCGTGCAGTTTGACGCGGCTACCGGAGAACTGGCCCAGTTCACCGTGAACGGCAAGCCCCTGTTCAAGACGCCCATGGCGGTGAACGCCCTGCGCGCCGCTTCCAGCAATGAGCCGGGCGTCATGGCCAAGAGCATGGCCAACGGCCTCCGTGAACTGAAGCATGAACTGCTCAGCTATGAAGCCGTGGACAACGGCAGCAGCGTCACCGTCAAGCAGTCCGTCAAGGTAAGCGGCAAGCAGGCTGAAAACATCAGCGGCTATGGCGACACCAAGACCTCCATCACGCCTAAAAAGCAGCCCCTGAATGACACGAACACCCATTTCATCAACAATCTGGAATGGACCATCTACCCGGATGGAACCGTCGTCTGCCAGTCCGTGCTGCTGCCGCGCGGCAATCCCCTGGAGCTGCTGCGCCTGGGGTATGAGCTCCAGTTGCCGGCGAACATGGACAACGTGACCTATTACGGCCGCGGGCCGGAGGAAAACTATGCGGACCGCAAGAGCGGCATGCCTCTGGGCGTGTACAAGACGACGGCCCGGGATTCCTTCTTCCCGTACGGCAGGCCGCAGGATTGCGGCAACCATGAAGACACCCGCTGGGTGGCCGTCACGGATGACAAGGGGCAGGGCCTGCTCTTCGGCTCCGTGGGCGCCCCGTTTGCCTTCTCCGCCCTTCCGTACACCACCACGGACCTGATTCTGGCGAACCACCCCGTGGAGCTGCCCAAGACGACGGACAAGACCGTGCTGGTTCTCTCCTCCGCCACGCGCGGCCTGGGGGGCGCCTCCTGCGGCCCCGGCCCCATGAGCAGGGACATCATCAAGGCCAACAAGCCCTACCCGCTGTCCTTCTTCATGCGACCCGTCACCTCCAAGTCCTACAAGGGTGAAATCCGCGTGCCCGCGGCCCAGCTGGACATGACCATGCTGACCCGTACGGACAAATACACGGTCAAGAGCGTGACCAGCCAGGAGCAGGGCGAGGCGGACGCCGAGTTCGCCATTGACGGGGACCCCGGCACCTTCTGGCACTCCGAGTACAACAAGACCGTGACCAAGCACCCGCACGTGCTGGCCGTGGACCTGGGCAAGGAGCGGGAGTTCTCCGGCATTACCTACCTGCCCCGCCAGGACGGAAGCAGCAACGGCCGCGTGAAGGATTATTCCGTGGAAGTGAGCGCGGACGGAGAGAAGTGGCAGCCTGCCGCCAAGGGCGCCTTCCCGGACAGCGCGGACCTTCAGGAAGTGAAGTTCCAGGCGCCCGTCAAGGCGCGCTATTTCCGCTTCTCCGCCCTCAGTGAGACGCAGGGACGGGATTACGCCGCCGTAGCGGAGCTGGACATCATCCCCGTTAAAAAGTAACTCCTGCGGTTTCCACCGCTTGAACAGACGCCCCGCCGCTCTTCGGAGTGCGCGGGGCGTTTTATTTGCCGCAATGCCGTTTGGAACCTGGTTGGAGCGCCGCAAGCCCTTGCGCCAACTAAAGATGAACCTGGGCGCCAGCGGGCGCATTTTCTGAAAACCAGTGCGGCTGCCAGCCGCATGATGAATCGGTTGCCGCAGAGGCTCGCGGCGCTCCTCCGGCGGCGGGATGTGATGAAGGAGGGCCTGGAGTGCGGCTGCCGTCTGCCTGCAAAAAAGCCTCCGCACAGGCATTCCCGTGCGGAGGCTTTAACAGTGGGAAAAGCTCTTTTAGCGCCGTCTGCGCATCATCAGCGTCGCCAGGCCGAGGAGGCTCAGCGTAGCGGTGGCGGGTTCGGGAACCAGATTGAAGTTGTCGTTAAAGAGAGGGATGGCATACCACTCATAACCCTCGGTAATGGCATCCGCCTGCGACCCGAAGAAAAACGTCATGTCGTTCCCCACCACTCCCGGGTATTTGGCCAGTTCGCCCGTATCCACGTTCCGGAACGTAAACATGGAGAATTCGCCGGGAGAATCGTCGTTGTTGATCAGGAGGACAATGGGCTTTCCTTCCAGACCGGAGGCCAGCGTGCCGGAAAGTGAAAACTGGCCGCCATTGGTAGTGGCGCCGGGATATTCCGGAGAAACGGCGGAAAGGCTGGTGGTGAAGCTTTGCCTGATTTCCGCCATTTGGCTGTAGCTCAACTGGCCTGCGGGCGTGCTGTTTTTGGACCATTCAATTTTGCCGTCAACCAGGTCGAAAGACCAGGTACTGTCTTGAAGGTATCCGAGCATGGCGGAGCCGTTTTGCAGGGAATGGCCGGAGGCGTCAAGAATGGGCGTAATAGGGGCAGTCCCATATTCGTCTTCATTGTAAACGGTGAGCGTAGTGGCAGAGGCTGCTCCCGCGATCATCAGTCCGGCGGCTGCGTACAGCAGGAAGGAATGTTTCATCATGGTATCACTTGTTAAGTTGTTATTGAGGAGTAGGTAATGTATTGGTCTGGACAGTTGTGTAAGCGGGAAGCCTGGTGCCGGAAAGGATGTTCAGGATGCCTTCCACCGCCGTGGAGGATACGTTTTCACCCGTGTCCCTGTTTTTCCACTGTCCGGAGGAAGAATCATAATAACAGGGCTCCAGAGGGCCGCCGGGTGTGAGAGGCACGTAAACCACGTCACTGGAAGGATCGGGCAGGGCGGTGTGGAGGGAGGTGCTGAGAAGCGTCTGGGGAACAGGCAGCCCCGTATGAAGGAGCGTGCTTTCCTGGGAGAGCTGGAGCCTCTGGTGCTTCTGCGCCACTTCCCCGATAACGAAGGCCTGCACGCCATTGCCGGCTTTCCGGACGATTTTAAGGGGTTCATGATTGAAGACGGGGAGAAGGCCCATGTCGTCCCGGGAACCGCGGCGCATCCATTTGTTTTCCGTAGCGGAGTGGTAAACCGGAATCTGGATGGAGGGGGAGGTGGAGATATAAACGGCATCCGCAGTGCCGGAAGTGCCGCTTTTCAGGCTGAACGTATTGTCGCCTCCCAGAACATCGTTCAGGGTGCGCGCCTTGCGCAGCACGTAGGAAACCGGCTTGCTGTTTTTAATCAGGTCCGCTGCGCTTTTGTCATCCACCGTTATTTTATTCGCCGTCCAGGAAGGGGCGGGCTTTTTCCACGCGTCCCTGTTGAGGGGAAGGGCCATCGCCTCGTCTCCGAAAATGAGTTCCAGAACATAGGCGGAATCCGTCTCCATCAGGTCGGTAAAATTGACGTCCGGGTCCGTGATGGTGATTTTGCTGCCGGAAACGGTGATGTTGTTTTCCTCAAGCGTATGCTGCATCAGGGCTTCCGGATGCACTCCCAGGCCCAGATAGCCCGTTGTTTTGGCATTCAGATCCGTCTGGATGTAGCCGCAGGGCGTGCTGTACGCTGTTTCCGCATGCAGGGAGGCGGCTGTTGCCGACAACAACACGCATGTGAAGAGGGCCGCTGGCAGACAATATACCGGATTCATAAACATTAAATCATTAAGAGGAAAGGGCATGGTTTGTCAATTAAGAAAGGAAAAAACGTTCCGATTTTTTAATTTTATTTGTTAGACGGTCTTTTGCGAACGCAGAAAAACAAGGGGATTCCTGCGGTTGGCCGCGGACACGGCAAGAGTGAAATTTACCGGGTTCAAGTGCGTTTCCGGCATTTTCCGCTTTTAGTGCGGAGTGCAGTTCATCCGGAAAAAATGGCGGCATGGCATCTGGTTCCTTCTCCAATATCGGAAAAGGATGGGCTGAGGGAAAAAGGCTTTTTTTCCCTTGCCGGAAGATTCCCGGTGCCGCGTGCTTGTTTTGCCCTTAAAGCGGGCTTTCCCCTTCACGGGAAATTTTCAGGCGCAGGAATCTTCGCCGGGGACTTTCCGCGTTCATGGGCACGGCATCCCGGAAAGTGGCGGAGCTTTTGCCTTCCGTTTCCACTTCCGCCGTCTCCGTCCAGGTCTGGAGGTCTTCCGAGGCTTCCACTGCGTGCCTGATTCCGGTGGCTTCCGGGTTGACGGGCCAGCCCAGTACCAGGCAGGCGTCTCCGCCCGCTTCCTCCGCGGTGACCTGCACGACGCTACCGCAGGGTTTGAGGGGATCCAATCCTGTGGCGTATTTCAACAGGTTGGGGATGCCGTCCCCGGCCGGGGAATCATTGGGGCCTGTCTGGTCCGTGTCCGGGTCCCGGGAGGTGATTTCATCCTCCTTCCATTCATTCCACGTGCGTTTCTGCCCCCGCTGAGTCACGGTGGCGGAGCGGACGGTTCCAAAGGAGGAAAAGGAAAGCTGCGCCGTACGGGAGCCTTCCGCGGCATTGGCCTCTGCGGCAATGGATACGGTTCCATTGCCCGTTTCCGCTCCCTGCATGCCGGTGATGTTTATCCAGTCCGCCGTTTTGGAGACATTCCAGGCGGCGTCGCAGGTGACGGAGAAGACCGCCGTTCCCCCGTTTTTGGGAAGCACCAGCGCAGCGGGGGAAACCGCCAGCGCAGGGGCCCTGCCGGACTGGATGACAGTGACGGAGACCGGCTGGACGCCAGGAACGGCAACCGTGATGGTTCCGGTGCGTTCGCCCGCGCCTTCCCAGCGGTCCACGCTGTAGGTGACGGAGCCGTTTCCGGAGCCGGAAGAGGGAGAGACGGTGATCCAGCCAGCGGAAGAGGACGCCGTCCAGGAATCGTCGCTGGAGACGGTGAACGTGGCTGCCGTCACGCCTTCCGGTCCCACGCGGACGGGCGCCCCGGCGGCGGGAACGTCCAGGGAAGGAAGGAATTCATCATACGGAATGCGCAGGAAGAAGATATTTTCGTCCCCGTTGAGCCCTTCATACAGCACGCCGATGTGGCCGTCTCCCGTTTCACAGATGTCGGAATAGCCGCAGCAGGGGCGGGAATCGTAAAGAACCTGGCGGCTGGAGGGCCATGTGGCGCCTTCGTCAAAGGAGGCTTTGAGGGTCATTCGGGCGCGGGGGGCGGAAGTTTTATCAGGGTTGGAGAAAAGGAGGGCCCTGCTGATGTTCGCGGAGTTTTCCACGGCGAGCTGGCTGGCCTGGCAGGCGGCGGGCTCCGGCAGGGCTTTCAGGTTGGTGGCATGAGCCGTCCACGTCTTCCCCATGTCGTCCGTCGTGAAGACCTTACGGTACCCGCTCCTGCTTTCATTGCGGGCATTGAGCATCAGGCGCCCGTCGCTGAGCTCCGTGACTGCGCATTCGCTGGAGCCGGCTCCGATGCCGGGCGTGCCGGATTTGCCGATGTCCTCGCTGATCCAGGTCTGGCCGCGGTCCAGAGAATAAATGATGCAGGACTGGGGAGTTCCCGCGCCGCTGGCGCCCGTCCATATCTGGGAAGGAAAGACAATGGGGCGCACGCCATTGACCGTCTTCTTCATCGTAATGCCGTGGCCCGGACCCTGGAAAAAGGATTTCCAGGCCCTGTTCTTGATGTCCTTGTTGATGCTCCGGGGTTTCATTTTTACGAACTCCCCCGTGCCGGGGTCCGCGGAACCCCATGTCCGGCCGTTGTCCGTGCTGTACGCTACCACATACTGGGCGGTTTCCAGGCTTTCCACGTCCACGTTGGCCTTGGAGGAGGCCAGCCCGTGCCTGGCGATGCCTGCCACCCACAGGGTACCGTTGACTTCATCCAGAAGGATGCAGGGGTCGCTGACGCCGTAGCCGGAATGGTAGTCGTTGGCGGAATCGCCCGTGGGGTTGAAGTTGACGGCCACGTTGACGGGCGTCCAGGTGCGTCCGTTGTCCGTGGAACGGCTGCATCCCGTATCGATGTTGGCCTGCATGTCGTTCCGGCCGTCGTAGCGGATGTCGAAAACGGAGACCAGATCCCCGTTCCTGGCGCGCACGATGCCCGGAATGCGGAATTTCCTGGAGGCCTTTCCTTCCAAGGGGCCTCCATAAACCGGATCGTTCGCCTTGGCGACGGCATAGCCTATCCGCTGCCTGGCCGTCACTCCATCGGCAACATCAGTCGTTTGCCCGTCCACGGTGACGGAGGTGATTCTGGCGCCCACCTTGTGGTCCATGCTGGCGGAGTTCTTGAGCTTGACGCTGACCCAGAAGTAGTATTGCCGTCCGTTCGTGAGAACCCCCGGAGTGACGGGGAATGTCATGACGGGAGCCGGCGGCTGGGCCGGGCTGGCAAGGACGCCCGTGGTGCTCATGGCGCCGTGGCCGCTGCTGCCGTAGGCGGGCGCGGAATAGATGCCGTCCGCGTCACCGGTGTAAAGGGAAACGCTTTCAATGTCACCCAGGTCGTCGGACGGGCTCATGTCCACCGTGACGGCTATGCCGTCATACGCAGCGGGGAGTTCCGTCAGGGAAAAGCGGAGGATGCCGTTGGCCTCCATGCGGATCATGGCTGGCCATGCTTCCGCGGTGCTGGAGAGGGGGTTGAATTCGGAAAAGACCAGATCGTCGAAAAGAACGCCCTTATTGGCGGGGGCCTCGCAGCGGAAGATGAGGCGCGCGGTGCCGGAAGGGATGGCGCCCCTCACCTGCTGGGTCATGGGATTGCTGCCCGTTTTCAGGGAGGAGCCGTCCGCGACCAGTGTTTCATTCCCTTCCCCGTCCGCGGCGTGGATGGTGAAGGAAAAGGGGCTGTCGGACGTCCAGCGTTCCCCGGTCAGGGCAAGCGTCTTTTTGACGGCGAGGGGAGCGGGCAGCATCAGCGTGGCCGTGCTTTTCGTCCCGGCGCCCAGGCCGATGAGCCGCATGCAGTTGGGCTGGGAGGAACAGCGGTTGCTGGCGATGGCGGCATGCCCGCTTTCCGCCGTCATGGTCCCCAGAGCGGTTTCCAGGGAGGTGAAGCTACCCGTCGGAAAGGAGTCGAAGTTTTCAGAAGCGGCTTCCTCCGCTCCCCGCGCCAGGGCGGTTCCCAGGAGCAGGAGAAACAGGACTGCGGAGGAGGAGACGGTGCGGCGAATGGTCTGGAAAGCGTTCATTGTGAAAAGGAAAGGGGGAAATTTAAAAATGCTTGATAACGAAAAGAAGAAAGAATGGAAACAAAAATGGGGAAGGGGGGTGGAATTTAATAAAATTTTAACGTTTTTTCTGGTCTGTTTTATTTGCACCCTGAACGGTCTTCCATTAGGTTAATTCTAACATTCAAGCCGGATACCATTACGGTTCCCTTTTTTCATGTTTTCAGAAACGCATTCGGACAGCCAGCGGGCAGACAGGATTCTGGCCTCCATCCGGAGGGAGGAATCCCGCCCCGGCCGCGGCCTGCTGAAAATCTTCTTCGGCATGGCGCCGGGAGTGGGCAAGACGTACGCCATGCTGGAGGCCGCCATCCAGGCGGCGGGCAAGGGCGTGCAGGTCATGATCGGCGTGGCGGAATCCCATGGCCGGGAGGATACGATGCGCCTTATCGGCAGGCTGCCGCGCCTTCCCATGAAGAAAATGGCTTACCGGGGCGTGCAGATGGAGGAGTTCGACCTGGAGGAGGCGCTGCGCGTGAAGCCCCAGCTCATTCTGGTGGACGAGCTGGCGCATACGAACGTTCCCGGAATGCGTCACAGGAAGCGCTACCAGGATGTGGAGGATTTGCTGGCCGCAGGGATAGACGTTTACACCACGCTGAACGTGCAGCATCTGGAAAGCCGTTCCGATACCGTTCATGACATTACCGCCGCTCCCGTACAGGAAACCGTGCCGGATTCCGTGCTGGCGGAGGCGGACTGCATCCAGTTGGTGGACATCACGCCGGAGCAGTTGCGGACGCGTCTTCAGGAAGGGAAGGTATACAGCGCTCCCCAGGCTTCCGCCGCGCTGGACCATTTTTTCAAGGAGTCCAACCTTACGGCCCTCCGGGAACTGGCCCTGCGCATCATGGCGGAGAAGGTGGACCATGAGCTGACGGAGGTGCGCACCATCTCCGGGGACCGCTCCATCTGGCGCAGCGGGGAACGGCTGATGGTAGCCGTGGGGCCCAGCCCGTTTTCCGCCCGGCTGGTGCGCTGGACGCGGCGCATGGCTTACGCCCTGAACGCTCCGTGGATTGCCCTTTCCGTGGATACGGGCGTGCCGCTGTCCCCCGAACAGCAGCAGCGGCTGGACGCCAACCTGGAGCTGGCGCGGCGGCTGGGTGCGGAAGTGATCGTGATGCCCGGTTCCGACCTGGCGGAGACGCTGCTCCGCATGGCCTTTTTGAGAAATGTCAGCCAGATTGTGGTGGGCAAGCCGCAGGAGGCTTACCTGTGGGGGCTGGTGCGGCCCATGTCCCTGGTGGACAAACTGGTAAAGGGGAGCGACCAGATTGACATTTACGTAGTTCCCGCCGCTCCCGGTCCGGTCCGGAACCGGTGGAAGAGCTGGCACCGGGAAACGGAAAAATATGGCCGGGACTACTGGCTGGCCGCAGGCGTGACGGCGGCCGTTACGGGAATCGGCCTGTTGATTTCCGCGTTTACCGGTTATTTCGCTCCCGGCTTCCTGTATCTGGCGGGAGTAGTGGGCCTGGGCTTTTTCATCCGTTCCCGCTGGGCCATGCTGATGGCCGCTGCGCTGAGCGCCCTGCTGTGGAACCTGCTGTTCATTCCCCCGGTGATGACATTCAAGATAGAACGGCTGGAGGATGCCCTGATGTGCCTTTTCTTCTTTCTGGTGGCTCTCTCCACGGGGCGGCTCACTTCCCGCCTGAGGGTCCGCGAGCAGGAGGAGCGGGAACGGGAAAAAAAGACGAATGCCCTGTTCCTGTATTCGCGGGCCATTGGGTCCGCCTCGGACGTGCCTTCCCTGATTTCCGTCGCCGCAGGGCAGATCAGCCAGATTATGGGGGTGCGCCTGGCGGTCATGACGCCGGAAGGCAGCGGCCGCAGGCTGAAGCTTTGGGAATCCGGGGGGGCTTTTTCCATGGATGACAAGGAATGGAGCGTGGCTGCCTGGTGCCTGGAGCACCGCCGGCCCGCAGGCAGGTTTACGGATACGCTCCCGGTGGCGGAAGGGTTTTACCTCCCCATGATGTCCGGGGAACGCTGCATGGGCGTGCTGGGCGTGAGGCCGGAGGAAGGGGAGCGCCTTACGGCAGGGCAGAAGGATTTGCTGGAAAGCATGGGCGCGCAGCTGGCCATGGCGCTGGAACGTGAAGAGCTGCGGGCGGAACGGGCGCGTACGCGGCTCATGGAGGAATCCGAAAAACTGCACCGCTCCCTGCTGGACAGCGTTTCCCATGAGTTCAAGACGCCTCTGGCCGTGATTGAGGGCGGCTGTGAGAAGCTGGCCGGGCGCGCCGCGTCCGCGCCGGAGGAACGGGAGGAGTATGGGGAAATCCTGCTGGCCGCACGCCGCCTGCGCCGCCTGGTGAAAAATTTGCTGGACGTGAGCCGCCTGGAATCCGGCGCCCTGAAGCCCAAACTGGACTGGTGCGACCTGGGGGATGTGATTGAAGGGGCTCTGGCCGCCACCAGGGAGGCGCGCCGGGACCATCCCGTGTCTGTCGCCCTGCCGCCGGATTATCCGCTGGTGAAGGCGGATTTCTCCCTGATGGAGCAGGTGCTGGTCAATCTGCTGCTGAATGCCTGCGTGCATACTCCTGCGGGAACCCCCATGACGCTGAAGGGCGGCGCCGATCCCGTGCGCGGCCAGGTCTGGCTGGATGTCCATGACCTGGGGCCGGGCATTCCCCCCGAACGGGCGGAAACCATTTTTGAGCGTTTCCGGACGACGCGGCCCGGCGGCCTGGGCCTGGGGCTTTCCATCGTGCGCGGTTTCATGGAGGCGCAGCGGGGAGCCGTTACCCTGGTTGCCGTTCCCGCCGGAACCTGTTTCCGTCTTGTCCTTCCCCTGGTGGAGCATGATCATGTTCCTGAAGAATAAACCTTCCTTCCCCGTGTTATGAGCGACCTTCCCGCAGATATCCTGGTTATTGATGACGAACGGCAGATACGCCGTCTCCTGAACCTGACGCTGACCGGCGCAGGCTACCATGTCCGCGAGTGTGAAAACGGGCAGCTCGGCCTGAGCGAGACCGCTCTGAAACGGCCGGACGCCATTATTCTGGACCTGGGCCTTCCGGACATCAACGGACTGGAAGTGCTCAAACAGCTCCGGGAATGGACGCAGGTTCCCATTCTGATCCTGACGGCCTGGGACAGGGAGGATGAGAAGGTGGACGCCCTGGACGCCGGGGCGGACGATTACCTGACCAAGCCGTTCAGCGGCCGGGAACTGCTGGCGCGCCTGCGCGTGATGCTGCGGCGCAACCGGCCGGACAGGGAGCCCTCCGTATTCCGGCTGGGATCCATCATTGTGGACCTGAGCTCCCGGCGCGTGGAGAAGGGGAAGGAGGAAATCCATCTGACCTCCAAGGAATACGGCATTCTGCGCCTTCTGCTGCTCCATCAGGGCAAGGTGATGACCCACCGCCAGCTTCTCCGTGAAATCTGGGGCCCCCAGCATGAGGAAGATACGCACTACCTGCGGGTGCACATCGCCCACCTGCGCCAGAAGCTGGGGGATTCCGATCCGGAAAACCGCATCATCCGCGCGGAATCCGGCCTGGGATACAGAATTGTGGCGGACGGAGCTGAATAAATCTTTTTCCCATTTCCGCGGGCCGGGAAAGGCTGTGGCCTTCCACCCGTGGAAGCCGGGAAATATATTTTTTCATAACGGTTGCAGGGCATGGCTTAACTTCACGAAGGTCAATATGCTGTGTAGGATTTAGGACGTATTCGATACGTCTTTATGAAGATTACATACACCGCAAGAAACATAGGGGCCGCAGTTCTGGGCTGCGCCATGATGGCAGGAACCGTCTGCATGGGCGGGGAAACGGCCTCTCCCTCCTCTCCCTCCCTGGCCAACGCGCAGGAGGCCGCCATCCCTTCTACGGACACGGACTGGGCTTTCTCCCTTTCCGCGGGCTGGTCCAGCAAATACGTGACGGAAGGGCTGGACTGCCTGCCGGGCAGCGGCATCTGGGAAGTGGCTCCGAGCATCTCCTGGAAAGACCTTACGCTCAGCGCCTGGTACGCCGGGGGGGATTCCTCCAATTATGACGAGCTGGACCTGGTTCTGGGTTACGCCTGGAAGCTGGGGAAGTGGACCGTCAATCCCTGGTATGAGCACCAGTTCTATTTCACGCAGGACTACAACGTAGCCAATCCGGCCCTGACCGTCTCCTATGCCGTGACGGACTGGCTGACCGTGGGGGCGGAAACCCAGGTGAAGGTGGAACACCAGGATTTTGAAGCCTATTACAGCGCCTTTGTGCAACTGGAATGGTCCCCCGTGGAGAACGTGACGGTAACGCCCATGGCCAGGTACGGATACAACGGCGGTTATAACGTGGACTATGACGACGGCTCCAACTGCATTGACTGGAGCCTGGGCGTGACGTGGCGGTTTGCGGAACATTATTCCCTTTCCGGCTCCGTCAATTATTCCCAGGCGGCTACGGTGCTGCGCCGCAGGGACGCCGGGGACGAGTTCTGGGTGGGCTTCCGCCTGGGCGTGGAATTCTAACGGCGTACTGGCGTCATGAAAAACGGGCTTCCAAAGGGAAATTAACAATTTCTTAATGTCCGGCAGCCCCTTGTTAACTACCCGGAATTTCCGGAACATGTATAAAGTTGCGTTATGTCCTCACACGACTTGTTAATCATTGTCCTATTCATAGGCATACTGGTCGCCTTCACTCCGTTGCTCGGGAAGTGGCTGGCGAATGTTTTACAGGGAAAGCGGAGCTGGCTTTCCCCGGTTCTTGGTCCCGTGGAGCGCTGCACCTACCGTGTGGCCGGCGTGGACCCCTCCCGCGAAATGGACTGGAAAAAGTATCTGACGGCCGTTCTTCTGTTCAACGCCGCCGGATTCCTCATCCTGTTCCTTTCCCTGCTGTGCCAGAAATGGCTGCCGCTGAATCCCGCCGGCACGGAAAACATGCGGTGGGACATTGCCCTGAATACGGCCATCAGCTTCATGACCAACACGAACTGGCAGTTCTACTCCGGCGAAGGGCCGGAAGGCATCAGCTACTTTGTCCAGATGACCGGGCTGGGCGTGCAGAACTTCGTCAGCGCCGCCACGGGGATTGCCGTCATGGCCGCCCTGATCCGCGGTCTGAAAAGGAAATGCGCCTCCACTCTGGGCAACTTCTGGGCGGACCTGACGCGCAGTACCTTGTACTTTCTGATTCCGATTTCCGTGGTCGTCGCGCTTCTGCTGGTCTCCCAGGGGGTGGTGCAGTCCTTTGACGGACCCGCCACCGTACCGGGCATGGACGGCGTGGAGCAGGTGATTCCCAACGGTCCGGCGGCCTCCCAGGTGGCCATCAAGCAGCTTGGGACGAACGGCGGCGGCTTCTTCGGGAACAACAGCACGCACCCCTTTGAAAACCCCACGCCGTTCAGCAACATGGTTGAAATGCTCTCCCTGCTCCTGATCGGCTGCGCCTGCCCGTATGCCTACGGCGTGATGATCGGGAAAAAAAGGCAGGGCTGGATCATCTTCGGCGCCATGATGCTTCTGCTTGTGACGACCATCGGGCTTTCCCAGTGGGCGGAACACACGGGGAACCCGCTGTTCCCCGGCATGGAAATGCTGGAAGGCAAGGAAGTGCGCCTGGGCGTGACGAACAGCTCCCTCTGGTCCGTGGCTACGACGGCCTCCTCCAACGGCTCCGTGAACTGCATGCACTGCAGCATGTCCCCGCTGGGCGGCGGCATTGCCCTGTTCAACATGCTGCTGGGTGAAGTGATCTTCGGCGGTCTGGGCTGCGGCCTGTACGGCATGCTGATGTTCGCCATGATCACCGTCTTCCTGTGCGGGCTGATGGTGGGGCGTACTCCCGAATTCCTGGGCAAAAAAATTGAAGCGCGGGAAGTGCGCTGGTCCATGGTGGGCGTTCTGCTGCCCGGCATAACCGTCCTGCTTATGAGCGGACTGGCCGCCGCTACGGAAGTGGGGCGTGAATCCATCTGCAATGCCGGACCCCACGGGCTGACGGAAATCCTGTACTGCTTCGGTTCCCAGGCCGGGAACAACGGCAGCGCCTTTGCCGGCCTGGCTGTGGGGGATACGCCTTTCTATTCCGTGCTGGGCGGCCTGGCGATGCTGCTGGCCCGCTTCGGAGCCATCATTCCGGTGATGATCATTGCGGGCAGCATGGTATCCAAGAAAACCGCGCCTCCGGCCCAGGGCACCATGGCGACGGACAACCTGATGTTCATGGTTCTGCTGGTGGCCGTGGTGCTGATTGTAGGCGCCCTCACCTTCTTCCCGGCCCTGGCCCTGGGGCCCATTCTGGAGCATCTGCTCCTGTATTCGGGAACCATGCTGTAAGTAGCATTCACCAACAATCCAGATTTTACGATGATGAAAGAAGAAAAAAAGAATCAATCCTGGTGCAACGGGGCCATGCTGAAAACGGCCTTCCGGGACGCGCTGCGCAAATTTGACCCGCGTGCTTTATCCAAAAACTTCGTGATATTCGTCACGGCCATCGGTGCCCTGGTTGCCACGGTCGTCCTTATCCGGGATGCCGCCGCCGGGCAGCCTTTCGGCTTTACCCTGCAAGTCACGCTCTGGCTCTGGTTCACCGTCCTGTTCGCCAACTTTGCGGAAGCATTGGCGGAAGGCCGTGGAAAGGCCCAGGCGGACGCTCTGAAAAAAATGCGCGTCTATGTGAACGCCCGTCTGCTGACGGACAAGGGGACGGAGGAAATAGTCTCCGTTTCCGAGCTGCGCAAGGGGCAAAAAGTGCTGTGCGAGGCCGGGGACATCATTCCTCTTGACGGCGAGGTGATTGAAGGCATCGCCAGCGTGGACGAATCCGCCATTACCGGGGAATCCGCCCCGGTCATCCGTGAAAGCGGGGGAGACCGCAGCGCCGTAACGGGGGGCACCCGCGTGATCAGCGACGGCATCGTCATCCGCATCACGGCGGAACCGGGCAATACCTTCCTGGACCGCATGATCGCCATGGTGGAGGGCGCCAGCCGGCAGAAGACGCCCAATGAAATCGCGCTGGGCATCCTGCTCGTGGCGCTGACCATCGTCTTCATTGCCGTAGTGCTTTCCCTCCCAGCCATGGCCGGATACATTGAAGATTCCGCCCGGGCGTTGGGCTTCAGGGCGGATGGCCATATCTCCCTGCCCGTTCTGGTCTCCCTGCTGGTGTGCCTGATTCCGACGACGATCGGCGGCCTGCTGAGTGCCATCGGCATCAGCGGCATTGACCGGCTGGTGCGCCGGAACGTGCTGGCTACGTCCGGCCGTGCCGTGGAAGCGGCCGGGGACATTGATGTGCTGATGCTGGACAAGACCGGAACCATCACCTTCGGCAACCGCATGGCGAATGAATTCCTGCCTGCGCCCGGCGTGGAGGACCAGCAGCTGGCGGAAGCCGCCCAGCTCGCCTCCCTGTCCGATGAAACGCCGGAAGGGCGCAGCATCGTAGTACTGGCCAAAAAGCAATTTGGAATCCGGGGCCGCCACATGGACGCGGACCACATCACCTTTGTTCCGTTCTCCGCTTCCACCCGCATGAGCGGCGTGGACATTGCGGCGCACGACGGCCAGCCGGCCGTTTCCATCCGGAAAGGCGCTGCGGAAAGCGTGGCGCAGTGGGTGAAGGACCAGGGCGGAGCCTTCCCGCAGGAGGTGGAAATGACCGTGCAGAACGTCGCGCGTGCCGGCGGCACGCCGCTGGTGGTGGCCCGGGGAAGGGACGTGCTGGGCGTCATTTACCTGAAAGACATCGTCAAGGGCGGCATTAAGGAACGCTTCGCCCGGCTCCGGGCCATGGGCATCCGCACCGTCATGGTGACAGGGGACAATGCCCTGACTGCCGCATCCATTGCGGCGGAGGCCGGAGTGGATGACTTCATTGCGGAAGCCACGCCGGAAATGAAGCTGGCGCGCATCCGTGAAGAACAGGCGGAAGGCCATCTGGTGGCCATGACCGGGGACGGCACCAACGACGCTCCCGCCCTGGCCCAGGCCGATGTGGGCGTGGCGATGAACACCGGCACGCAGGCCGCCCGGGAGGCGGGCAACATGGTAGACCTGGACAGCAACCCGACCAAGCTGATTGAAATCGTGGAAATCGGCAAGCAAATGCTGATCACCCGCGGCGCGCTGACCACCTTCTCCTTCGCCAATGACGTGGCCAAGTACTTCGCCATCATTCCCGCCATGTTTGCGGGCCTCTTTGTGGCTGACGGCATGGCCCGGGGCCCGCTTTCCGCCCTGAACGTGATGGGACTGCACTCCCCGCAGAGCGCCATCCTCAGCGCGGTGATCTTCAACGCCCTCATTATCGTGGCGCTTATTCCACTGGCCTTGAAGGGGGTTTCCTACCGACCGGCGGGAGCAGCCTCCCTGCTGAAGCGCAACATCCTCATTTACGGGGTAGGCGGCCTGATTGCGCCGTTCATCGGCATCAAGCTCATCGACATGGCCGTCACCGCCCTGCACCTCGTCTGAACAATTAAAAATCAACCTGCTGAATCATTATGAAATGGACATTTCCCAATCTGCGCCTGTTTCTGGCGCTGGCCGTCGTCACCGGCGGCATTTATCCCCTGGCTGTCACGCTTGTCAGCCTGATTCTGTTCCCCCATCAGGCGCACGGCTCCCTGATCCGGAATGAACGGGGGGAAGTCATCGCCTCGGAGCTCATCGCCCAGCCCTTCACTTCCGCCAGGTACTTCTGGCCCAGGCCCTCCGCCGGGGACTACGCCACCATGCCTTCCGGTGCCAGCAACCTCTCCTGGACCTCCGGAGAACTGGTCAGGACGGTGGCGGAGCGCAAGGCGGCCCTGCTGAAAGCCCACAACCTGCCGCAGGAAACGCCTGTTCCGGCAGATCTCCTGTTCGCTTCCGGAAGCGGTCTGGAATCCTGCATTTCCCCGGAAGCGGCGGAATTCCAGGCGGCCCGCGTGGCGGCGGCCCGCAAGCTGCCACTGGAAAAAGTAAGGCGATTGGTGGCGGAACACCTCATTCCGGGCGACATCCTGGGGGAAAACGTAATCAACGTGATGACGCTGAACGCCGCCCTGGATACATTGCCCCCCAGTTAGTGGTATATAGTTGACCGTCCCGGTCCGGGGAATACCCTGGCGGAAAAATCGTCCGGCAGTTGTCCGGTGCCTTGGTTCCGCATCTTTCTCCGGTCGCCGGGGCGGATTTTATGAATGAAAGGGAGGAACTCTCCTCCAGAACCATGGGGCTATCTTTTGCCTTCCAGAAGAAACAGGGCCGCTCCGTGGGGATTGAGCCGCACCTTCATTTCCCGGCTTGCCGTTCCGGCGTTTTCCTGCTTCCACAGGTCGCGCGCGTTTTGCGGAGACTTCAGCTTGAGGCGGGAAAGGGGGACATGAATGATCTGGCCTTTATTGCTTTTATTGAAAAAGCCGACGGCGGTACGGCCTTCCCCCAGCGGTTTGATCCATACTTCTCCATCATCTTGGGACAGGACTTTTTCCGAAGGGCCGCGAAACGTCTGGTTGACGGCGATCACTTCCCGGTTGCACAGGATGCCCCGCGTGAAATCGTCCAGATGCTCCAGATCGCATGAAATAATCAGGGGGGCGGATATTATGGCCCAGAAGGACATCTGGAAATACTGCTCGTCCGGAGTCAGCCGGGTGGGGGAGAATGTGGTATTCGCCTTTCCGACCTTGCCCAGGCGGCCGATTTGAAGCATGTCCGGATCATTCCAGTGCCCCGGTCCGGCATAGGGCTGCCATTTCTCCTGGGAGGAAGCGATCTTCTTCAAACTGCCCCAGTGGTCTTCGATATCTCCCGTCGTGCGCCAGACGTTGGCCGTTTTGCTGATGGGGCCGGCAATCTCGAACGGGGTGGAATTGGAAACGCTCAGCACAATGTCCCTGCCGCTTTTTTTCAAATCCGCCGCGATTCTTTCCGTGCTGGGCACGTCGATCAGGTACCAGTCCATCTTGACGTAATCAAACCCCCATTCCGCCCACTGCCTGGCATCCTGGGTAATCATCCATACGGGGCCTGTTTTGGCGGCTCCCAGCCGCTGGGAACCCGGACAGCTCCCGAACAATTGATCGGGCTGCGGGCGTTTGCTTTCAGGAAGGGCCAGGGAGGAATAATCTCCCTGCGGATTGGGGGAAGTGCCTCCCATGTAGCCGGCGTAAGTTCCCATCCACGGGGTTGAGTAAATCCCCGCTTTCAGTCCCAGGCTGTGGATTTCACGGCACATGGACTTCATATCCGGAAAACGCTTGTTGGGCTGGATGGCGCGGTACTTGCCGCCTCTGGCGCCTTGCCAGCAATCGTCAATGTTGACATAGCGGTAGCCGTATTGGGCCAGCCCGGAAGTGATGAGCAGCCGGGCGGTTTTCAGGATATTTTCCTGGCTCACGCCGCCGCTGTAGGAATACCAGCTGCTCCAGCCCATGGGGGGAGTCAGGCACATCTCCTGCCCGATGCGGACAGTGATGGTCCCGTTCGCTTTGCCGTGGCTGTTGCTTATCTGCACGGGAAAAGCATAAGTTCCCGGACGGCTGATTTTACCGGTGATGACGCCGGTTTCCCTGTCCAGCTTCACGCCGGGGGGCAATTTGGCGGCGGCAAAGCTCATGGGGCGTTCTCCGCTGGCGCAGATGGCGAACTGGATGGGGGAGCCGGGACGTGCGCCGAAAAGCCGCGGTTCGTTCAGCACGGGAGCCGGCGATTCCGGCGGTGTCAGGCGGACGCCGGGTTCCGGAGCGGGATAGGGGGAAGGCATCTCCTTGCCGGAGGCTCCCGTTTGAACCAGGAGCAGGGCGGAGCATAGGAACGGAAGAAAAGAAAGACGGATCATTTTGGTAAAAAAACTGGAGACAGGAAAAAAGAAAAGGCCGGTAAAATGCTGGTTCTGTAAAATACGCCGGATGCACTACAATATTACAAGGAATTCGGAGGGTCAAAAAAATTTGGATAACGGCAAAAATCCTGCTTTCCCATTCAACGGTTGGAGATATTCTTATGTCTAAATTACCAACATACCATGCTTAACAATCTAACAACAAAATTTCAGGAAGCGCTGATGCAGGCGCAGCAGACGGCAGGGCGGCTCGGAAAGCCGGAAATTTCCTCCCTGGACGTTCTGGTGGCGTTGCTGGAGCAGGACGGCGGAATTCTTTCCCCTATTCTCCGGAAGGCCTCTTGTGATCCGGGCCTGCTGTTGCAGGCCGCCCAGAGGGAAGTATCCCATGAACCCACCCAGAGCGGTGCTACCACGCAGCCCCAGATGGGCCGTGACCTGGCTACGGTGATGCACGCTGCCGAGGATGAACGCAAAAAGCTCAAGGATGACTACCTCAGCGTGGAGCACTTCATGCTGGGGGCTCTGGACACGCAGAACAAGGTGCACCAGTTGACGGACACCTTTGGACTGTCCAAGGACAACTATCTGGCCGCCATGAAGGAAGTGCGCGGCAACCAGCGCGTGACGGACGACAACCCGGAAGGCAAATACCAGACGCTGGAAAAATACGGCACGGACCTGACGGCCCGCGCCCGCGCCGGCAAGATTGACCCCGTTATCGGCCGTGATACGGAAATCCGCCGCGTCCTCCAGATCCTTTCCCGCCGGACCAAGAACAACCCCGTGCTCATCGGGGAGCCCGGCGTGGGCAAGACCGCCATTGCAGAAGGCCTGGCGCGGCGCATTGTCAACGGTGACGTGCCGGAAAGCATGCGCAACAAGCGCATTGTGTCCCTCAACATCGGGTCCATGCTCGCGGGGGCCAAATACCGCGGCGAATTTGAAGAACGCTTGAAATCCTTCCTCAAGGAAGTGACGGACTCCAACGGTGAAATCATCCTGTTCATTGACGAACTGCACACCATCGTGGGCGCGGGCGCCAGTGAAGGGGCGGTGGACGCCTCCAACCTGCTTAAGCCCGCTCTGGCCCGTGGCGAACTGCGGACCATCGGCGCGACGACGCTGGACGAATACCGCAAATACATTGAAAAGGATGCGGCCCTGGAACGACGGTTTCAGCCTGTCATGGTGTCTGAACCCAGCGTGGAGGACACCATCGCCATTCTGCGCGGCCTGAAGGAACGTTATGAAGTTCACCACGGCGTGCGCATTACGGACGCCGCCATCGTGGCTGCCGCCACTCTTTCCGACCGTTATATCTCTGACCGTTTCCTGCCTGACAAGGCGGTGGACCTGGTGGACGAAGCAGCGGCCCGGCTCAAGATTGAGCTGGACTCCATGCCTACGGAAATCGACCAGATCGAACGTGAAGCCATGCAGCTTGAAATGGAACGGCAGGCCCTGGTGAAGGAAGAGGATGCCGACAGCAAGGCGCGTCTGGAAAAAATCACCAAGGATCTGGCGGACCTGAAGGAAAAATCCGGCTCCATGATTGCCAAGTGGAAAAGTGAAAAAGACGTTCTGGACGCCGTCCGCAGGGAACAGGAAAAAATAGAGGCCCTCAAGCTGGAAAGCGAAAGGGCCAAGAGAATGGGGGATCTGACCCGCGCTTCCGAAATCACGTACGGTGAACTTCCGGAAGCGGAACGCGCCCTGATGGAAGGCAAGGAAAAGCTCAACAAAATGCAGAAGGAGGACGGAGGCCTGCTCAAGGAGGAAGTCACGGAAGGGGACATCGCCAAGGTGGTGGCCACCTGGACCGGCATTCCCGCCGCGCGCCTGCAGGAAGGGGAGCGCGCCAAGCTGGTGCACATGGAAGAACGCCTGGGCGCCCGCGTGATCGGGCAGAAGCAGGCCGTCAAGGCCGTGTCCGACGCCGTGCGGCGCGCCCGCGCGGGATTGCAGGATGAAAACAGACCCATCGGCTCCTTCCTGTTCCTGGGCCCCACGGGCGTGGGCAAGACGGAGCTCAGCAAGGCGCTGGCGGAATTCCTCTTTGACAATGAAAACGCCATCGTGCGCATTGACATGTCCGAATACATGGAAAAGCACTCCGTGGCGCGCCTCATCGGGGCGCCTCCCGGATATGTGGGTTATGAAGAAGGCGGCCAGCTCTCTGAAGCCGTGCGCCGCCGTCCGTACTGCGTGGTCCTCTTTGATGAAATTGAAAAAGCCCATCCAGACGTCTTCAACGTGCTGCTCCAGGTATTGGATGACGGCCGCATCACGGACGGCCAGGGGCGTACGGTGGACTTCCGGAATACTGTCATCATCATGACCTCCAACATCGGCAGCCAGTACATCCTCAATGAATCCAACGCGGAACAGCGGGAAGCCAAGGCGATGGAAGCCCTGCGCGGCCACTTCCGCCCGGAATTCCTGAACCGCATTGATGAAATCATCATCTTTGACCGTCTGACGGCGGAGGAACTCAAAGGCATTGTGGACATCCAGCTCCAGCGCGTCCGCAAGCGCCTGGAAGCCAAGGGCCTGTTCCTGCGCATGACTCCGGAGGCTACGGCCCTGGTGGCGGACCATGGCTTTGACCCCGTCTATGGAGCGCGTCCCCTCAAGCGGGCCATTCAGCATGACCTGCTGGACCCCCTCAGCCTCAAGCTCCTGGAGGGCGACTTCCCGGAAGGGACGGAAATCGTGGTGCGGGAAAAGGGCGGCAAGCTGGACTTTACCAAGGAAAAGAAATAACTGAAAAGGCTGCTTTTCCGGTGTGCCGCCGGGAAAAACCATGAAGGGCGTTCCCTGGCAGGAACGCCCTTCTGCTACCAATCCACTCCCTGGCGGCTAAAGGAAACTGCCGTCTGGCCGACGTGAAAGGAAAATCCGGGAGAGGAAACCGTCAGCAGCGGCGTCTTCGTAAAGCGAGCACGGCCAGCCCCAGCAGGGAAAGCGTGGAGGTGCCGGGCTCCGGAACCATCTTCCAGCCCATGGAACGCATCAATTCCATTTCTCCATCCGTCAGGGTACGGTGGTAGGTATCCGGCGAAATGGAATACTGCATGAGGGCGTCCGGATCGCTCGCGCTGTCGATGTGGGCCATGCTGGACCCTTGCTGCCAGGTGGCGGGGTTATAGGCGGTGAGCCCCGTATCGCCCAGGGACAGGGTTTCTCCAAGTGTAAATGCCGTATTCCCGTTTCCGGCCTTATTCACGATGGATTGGCCTTCCTGGTTGGTTAACAGGGAATCATACCTGGTGTACAGCATGGTGCTGTAAGCTGCTGAAGCATTCCCGGACTGGACCTGGAAGGTACCGGTTTGTGTCGCCAGGGAAAGAAACCCTGCGGCATGCCCTATCTCATGGGTCAGGATGCTTTGAAAATCATATTTTCCCGTATGCTCCGCCGGTAAGGCGACCTCGTAATAAAGAGAATTCAAATGAGAGGTATTGCACTGGATGTAAATATCGTAACCCGTTGCAGTCCTCGTGCTCCCATCGCGCCAGACGGACTCCACCAGGGTGGAAACCTGTTGCGGTCCATTTGACTGGTAGTAGAAATAAGGGGAATAGGCGGAGGCCAGAGTGGAGGAATTGGCTCCGTCGTACCAGGTGAGGCCAACAGTAAGTGTTCTGCCCGGGGTGGAATTGATCAAGCTATCCCATGTGGTCAACGCCCGCATGGCAGCGTCTATCTGGCCTTGGTCCCATGTATGGGTGCTTGATGAATCAAAAAATCCCTGGTCCCCGGAATCCAGGAAGGTGCAGGAAAAAGTGGAGCCTATACTGGCTGTTTGTACAGCGGATGAGGAAGGAATGTTTCCCAGGCAGCAGGCAGCGCAGATAGTTCCAATCCAGAATGATCTTTTCATAGATGGCAAAATAATAAAAACTTCCTATAGATAGCAGAAAAAATCCTTTCCGTCCATGGGAAAACAAAATGGTTCAGTCTCCTTTTCAAGGGAAGGAATGCAATGGAGGTGGGCGGAGGAAGCACCTGCGTTCAATAGCCCTTTTTTTCGTCCTGGCAGGGGGCAAAAAAGAGGAACTGTAGTTATTGCGGAAACATCACGGGAGAAAATGTTCAAAAAAATGGCACGAGGGAGGGGGAGTATGACAAAAGCCTAACT
>ENA-UONZ01000154-UONZ01000154.1-human-gut-metagenome-genome-assembly--contig:-C93old-NODE-154-length-123027-cov-8.852381_pt1 | contig 123027 bp, 92 predicted proteins | sample MGYA00242468_ERZ724015 | MGnify/ENA metagenome assembly ERZ724015
GACATTCAGGTCGCCGTCGGCGACCGCGTCGGCACGGGCCAGCGGCTGATGATCCTCGAAGCGATGAAAATGGAGAACAACATCGACTCCGACCGGGAGGGAACCGTCAAGGAAATCAAAGTCGCGACGGGAGACTCCGTGCTGGAAGGGGACGTGCTGCTGACGATCGAGTAGACGCCGCGGCGGAATATCTTACGATCGGAAATGTCAACGGACCGGCTCCGGCCGGTCCGTTTTTGACTCGATTCCCGTGCATTCCCGGCTTTTCCCTTTCGGCACCTGCCGTAAGAATTCCCGGTCGAGTACGTTTCGGTATGTCCGGCACTTTCTCCCCCGCCTGAACATCCGAACGGTCTGCCGGCCCGGGCAAGCCGGCGGATAACCGTCGGAAGCGGGAAAAACGGCGGGAGCGCGAAAAGCTCCGCCGTCCATATTTTACGCAACAATTTTAATACGACCCGAATATGAAAAACATGTTAATCGCACTACTGGCCGTCCTGACGCTGGCCTCGGGCAGCGCCGCAGCCCAGAGCGCAAGAATCGAGATCGTTCCCAAACCGGCCGAAATCGTCGCATTCGAGAATCAGGCCGTTTACAAAGACCCCGTGCTGGTCTGGCTCGACCCGCAAGCGGGACTCGATCGGAATTATGTCGAGCAAACGCTCCGCGAGACCGGGCTTTCGCCGATTTTCGTCGATAAGCGAAAGAAAGCCGATTTGGTATTCTGGCTCAATAAGACGCCGCTGAACAACGACGACGAGGCCTATCGGCTGGCCGTGCAGTCGCCCGACAGCAAGAAGCAGATCGTCGCCAGAGCCGACGCGAAAGAGGGCCTTTTGTACGCCTTGCAGACCCTGCGTCAGCTGGCTCAGCAGGAAAACGGCACCGTCGTCGTGCCGAGCTGCGTGATTACCGACGCCCCGGCCTTCCCTTGGCGCGCGTTCATGCTGGACGAAAGCAGGCACTTCCACGGCATGGCGGCCGTCAAGGACCTGCTCGACGAAATGGCCCGCTTGAAGCTGAACACGTTCCACTGGCATCTGGTAGACGATCCGGGATGGCGCATCGAGATCAAGAAGTATCCCCTGCTGACCGAGCGGGGCTCGAAGCGCGACTTCTCACACATGGATATTACGCCCGAAGGCTGGGACAGCCTGCATCCGGAACGCACTTACTATACGCAGGACGAGATCCGCGAAGTAGTGCGCTATGCGGCCGACCGGGGCATCCGGATCATACCTGAGATCGAAGTGCCGGGCCACGCCTCCGCCTCGATTCTGGCCTATCCGTGGATCGGCTCGACGAGCCGCCGCGAAGGCAAGGCCGTGACGGGCGACCTGTACGACGTGACCGATCCGAAGGTCGAAGCGTTCCTGCACGACATTCTCGACGAGGTGATCGGGTTGTTTCCGTCGAAAATCGTACATATCGGCGGCGACGAGGCCAACTACGTTCACTGGAAGAACTCGCCCGAGATCATGGCGTTCATGAAAGAGAACGGTCTGCCCACTTGCACCGACCTGCAGGTGTGGGCGATCAACCGGATGTCGAAATACCTCGCCTCGAAAGGATGCCGGATGATCGGCTGGAACGAGATCACGGGCGAAACCGTGCGCGAGGGCATTCAGGCCAGCCAGTCGGAGCAGCTCGCCCCGGGCACGATCGTCCAGTTCTGGGACGGCGACGTATCGCTGGTAAACAAGGCGATCGCCAAAGGTTACGACGTCGTGAACTCGAACCGATTCTTCACGTACGTCGACTATGCTTACGAAGTCACCCCGTTCGAAAAGGCCTATTCGTTCGACCCGATTCCCGAAGGATTGGCCGAGAAGGACAAAAAGAAAATCCTCGGTCTCGGATGCCAGATGTGGGGAGAGTATACCCCGACGCTCGAACGAATCTACTACCAGACCTATCCCCGAATCGCCGCCTTCGCCGAAAGCGGCTGGACCGCTCCGGAGAAAAAGTCGTACCCCGACTTCCGCAAGCGCTTGAAAAAGATCGAGGCGATCTGGAAAGAAAAGGGATATATCAAGACTCAGATAGGGAAATACTGACTTTCAGTCCTCAGGCAGAAACGATCGGCCCCGCAAACGACAGGCGGGGCCGATTTGCTTTCGGTATCTTTTCAACGCACTTTCGCCGGTAAACGGACAAGAATGCTCCCGACAAGCCGCAAGGTAGTTTCTTCCCGTAATTTTCACGACGGACGAGCGTACTCTGCGACCGTTTCCCGGAACCGTGCGGGCATCGCTGCAACGGTCACATAAAAGCCCTCCCACATAGCGTCGGTCGAAATTTTGTTCGACCATCCGATCGCTCGTCGCACATATTTCGGTAGCAAAGGCTCCAAGCCTATCGCCCAGTGCGGCCAAAACAAAACCCGCCTGACGAAAACGTCAAGCGGGCCGTCCGGCAGAAACCGGCATACCAAACTCAACAGCCGCAACCGCAGCCGCCCTTGTGATCGTGGTCGCAGCCATCGCCGCAACCGTCGCCACAGCCGTCGCCGCAGCAATCGCAGCCGCCCGCGTGATGGTGGCCCATCATCATATCCTCGGGCGTAGCCTCGCGCACCTCGACGACCTGCCCCGTAAACTCGAGCGCCTTGCCGGCCATCGGATGATTGAAGTCCATCGTCACGCTGTCCTCGCCGACCGCCTTCACGACGCCGACCAGCCGGTTGCCCTGATTGTCGCTCATCGGCAACTGGTTGCCCACCTCGAGCAGGCCGTCCTCGATCTTGCCCTCGATCATGAACACCTCCTTGGGCAGTTCGACTACGGCATCCGCCACCACGTCGCCGTATGCTTCGGCCGGCTCGAGACGAAAGGCGAAACCGCCGCCCGGCTCCAATCCCTCCAACTGCTTTTCAAAAGCCGGCAGCAGGAAGCCGGTGCCGTATACGAACCTCAGCGGGCTCTCGGCCGTAACCGTTTCGACGACTTCGCCGTCGACTTTCAACTGGTAGCTCAGAGCCACAAAAGTCTTTTCTCCGATTTTCATATCTGTCAAAATAATAAATTGTCTTTTTCCAAAACCCGAACATCCGGGGGGAAATGGTACGATTTCCCTCGGTAATCCGCCTTCTTTTTTCCCGATTCGTCTGCAAAAACGCGACCGGAAACGACTCGGGCGAAATGCCTGCCACCCCAGCCCGACCGATCCGGCAAAGGGGAAACGCTCCGGGTAATCCCCGTATACAGGGCTCCTAAAACCGGGCCGAGACCGCTGTCGCGGCTCATTCCCCCTCCTTCCGGAGATGGAAACGATGGGTCCGATCTCCTCTCCTAAACGGTCCGGTTCGGAAAAACGGTTTCTCACGAGCGAACCGAACCCCCACTTCAACACCTTTTACGAAACCGTTCTACTCGACCGATTCCAGAAGGTATTCCCTCCAACAAACAAACCTGCCGGCTACCCCGCTTCCGGAAAGCGAAAGGCCGCCCCCGGGAGCCCCGGCCTACTCGCCCCCGTACAGCGTTCCGCAAGTGCAGCAAAGATTGCGGTCGCCGTATCCGCCATCGATTTTCGTCACGTAAGGGAAAAACTTGTTGGCCTGAATCCACGGTAACGGGAACACGGCCCGCTCTCGGCCATAAGGGTGAGTCCATGTATCGGCGCAAGCCTCCTGCGCCGTATGGGGAGCCATCTTGACCGGATTGTCTTCGGCGTCGGCTTCGCCGTCGCGTATCTGCTCGCACTCGCGCTTGATCGCCACGAGCGACTCGACGAAGCGGTCGAGCTCGGCGAGGCTCTCGCTCTCGGTCGGCTCGATCATCAGCGTCTCGTGGACCGGAAACGACAGCGTCGGGGCATGGAATCCGTAGTCCATCAGCCGGCGGGCAATATCGGCGCACTCGACGCCGTAGAGTTTGCGGAAATCGCGCAGGTCGAGAATCATCTCGTGTCCGACGCGCCCCGTCTCCCCGGTATATACGATGCCGAATTCGTCCTTCAGCGCTGCGGCCAGATAATTGGCATTCACGATCGCCATCTCGGTCGCGCGGCGCAAACCGCTTTCGCCCAGCATCTTGATATAGCCGTAGGTGATCGGCAGAACCAGCGCGCTGCCGAACGGAGCGGCGGCTACCGCCGTAATGCCGCTGCGTCCGCCCGTCTCGGCCAGACTATGCCCCGGCAGGAACTCGGCCAAGTGGGCCGCCACGCAAATGGGCCCGACGCCCGGACCGCCGCCGCCGTGCGGAATCGCGAACGTCTTATGCAGGTTCAGGTGGCAGACGTCGGCCCCTATGTATCCCGGGTTCGTCAGTCCGACCTGAGCGTTCATGTTCGCACCGTCCATATAGACCTGTCCGCCGTTGTCGTGCACGATGTCGACGATCTCGCGGATGCGGCTCTCGAACACGCCGTGCGTCGAAGGATAGGTAACCATGATGCAGCAAAGCTCGCTGGCGTATTGCGCGGCTTTGGCTTTCAGGTCGTCGACGTCGATGTTGCCGCGCTCGTCGCAGGCCACGGTCACCGTCCGCATACCGGCCATCGCGGCCGAGGCGGGATTCGTGCCGTGAGCCGAGGCAGGTATCAGCGCGACGTTCCGATAGCCCTGCCCGCGACTTTGGTAATAGGCTCGGATCACCATCAGGCCCGTATATTCGCCCGACGCGCCCGAATTGGGCTGCAACGACACGGCCGCCATGCCCGTGATCGTCGCCAAGTCCTTCGACAGCGCGTCGATCAGCTCGCGGTAGCCCTCGGCCTGATCGGCCGGAACGAACGGGTGAATATCGGCGAACTCACTCAGGCTCAAAGGCATCATCGCAACGGCGGGCGTCAGCTTCATCGTGCACGAGCCGAGCGAGATCATGCTGTCGGTCAGCGAGATGTCGCGCCGCTCGAGCTTCTTGACGTAGCGCATCAGTTCGGTCTCGCTGCGATAGTTGCGGAATACCGGCTCGGTCAGATAGGCCGACGAGCGGCGCACCCCGACCGGAAGACGGTCCTGCTCCCCGATCGTCTTGAGCGCCGGAGCTTTCTTACCCGCCGCCTCGGCGAACACGGCGATCACGGCATTCGCCTCGGCAAGCGTCGAAAGCTCGTCGAACGACAGCCGCACGCGGCCCTCGTCGGGATAAAAGAAGTTCAGCCGGCGGGCGAGCGCGGCCTCGCGCACTTGCGCCGCATCGGCAGCCACCTCAATCGTATCGAAGAAGTTTTTGGTTTTCAGCTCGTAGCCCAGTTTTTCGAGCGTATCGGCCACGGCGACGGCATGACTGTGGGCATGCAGGGCGATCCGACGGATGCCCTCGGCTCCGTGATAGACGGCGAAGAAGCCGGCCATCGTAGCCAGCAGCGCCTGAGCCGTACAGATATTCGACGTGGCCCGCTCGCGCTTGATGTGCTGCTCGCGCATCTGAAGCGCCATGCGCAGCGCTTTGTTGCCGAGCCGATCGACCGAAACGCCGATGATCCGGCCGGGCATATTTCGCTTGAAAGCGTCCTTCGTGGCCAAATAGGCCGCATGAGGGCCGCCGAATCCCATCGGAATGCCGAAACGCTGCGTCGAACCGGTCACGATGTCGGCACCCCACTCGCCCGGCGCCTTCAGCAGCGCAAGGCTCAGCATGTCGGCCACGGCCGTCACCAGCACGCCCCGGCTGTGGGCCGCCGCAGCGAAATCGTCGTAGTCGCGCACCTCGCCGTCGGCCGCCGGATACTGTACGATCGCGCCGAACTCGCTGCCCGTGAACTCGTAGCAGTCGAAGCGGTCGCTGACGATCTCGATGCCGAAAGGCTCGCTGCGGGTCAGCAGCACGTCGAGCGTCTGCGGGAAAATATTCTCATCGACGAACAGCACGTTGCGTCCCTCGCGGACCGCCTCGCGCGAACGGAGCGCGAACATCATCGCCATAGCCTCGGCCGTAGCGGTCGCCTCGTCGAGCAGCGAGCAATTGCTCACCTCCATGCCCGTCATCGAGACGACGGCGGTCTGGAAATTCAGCAGCGCTTCCAGACGCCCCTGCGAGATTTCGGCCTGATAGGGCGTATAGGAGGTATACCAGGCGGGGTTCTCGAACACGTTGCGCAGGATGACCGCAGGCGAGGCCGTGCCGTAATACCCCATACCGATTAGGCTGCGGTAAAGCTTGTTCTTACGGCCGATCTCGCGGATATGGGCGGCGAACTCGCATTCGCTCATGCCTTCGCGCGGAAGGGCCAGCGGCTTCTTGAGCCGGATCGTCGAGGGTACGACCTGCCCGATCAGTTCGTCGACCGAGCGGACGCCGATGGCCGACAGCATCTGCGAAAGCGCCCTTTCGTCCGAACCGACGTGGCGACCGGCATATTGATCTTGTGACATAATGCTTTATATGTTAAAGCCACAAAAATAAACAATTTATCCGAACGCAACCGTTCCGACTTAAAAAATCGTTCATTCCGGAACTTTCGAGTTACGATCCGACACTTCGCTCTAATATTCGAAGCTGCTGCCGCCTATGAACTCGCGCAGAATGGACGTCGGCGGAATCTCTTTTCCGTCGAGCGAGGTGAAATGGTCCAGAAACTTCAGCAGGCGTCTCGCCTCGCCGAACTCGGGCTCCGTGTCGGGGACCTCGCGCAGCAGCGGCCAAACGCAATCTTTCAGAACGGCCAGCTCGTAGAAAAGCGACGAGTTGAACATCACGTCGGCCTGCTCCTGATTCGGGAAGATATGCTTGTCCTCGCCCCGGCGGACGCTCTCCCAGCGGCGCAGCGTAGCGGTCGCGCTGTTGCCGCGCGTACGGTGATCGCGCACGATACGCCGGATCAGCCGGTTGTCGGTCGTGGCGATCCGGTTCAGGTCGTCCATTGCGATCGAGGTCAGGGCCGAGACGTAGACCTTGAACTTCATCGCCGCGTCGATTTGCGGCGTCAGCCTCGGATTCAGGCCGTGAATGCCCTCGATCAAAAGCACCGAGCGCTCGTCCATGCGCAGCGTCCGGTGATTCGGCTCGCTCTTGCCGGTAATGAAGTTATAGCGCGGCATCCCCACCTCGCGGCCCGCGAGCAGGGCGGCCAGATCGTCGTTGAACCGGCCGACGTCGATCGCTTCGAGCGCCTCGTAGTCGTACTCCCCGTCCTCGTCGAGAGGCGTCTTCTCCCGGTCCACGAAATAGTCGTCGAGCGAGACGAGCACCGGACGCATGCCCAGAATGCTGAGCTGGATGCCGAGCCGCTTGGCAAACGTCGTCTTGCCGCTCGACGAAGGGCCAGAAATCAGCACGATGCGCGCTCCTCCGTCCCGATGTCTCTCGTAAATCCGGTCGGCCAGATTGCACAGCGCCTTCTCATGCAACGCTTCGGCGATCCGGATCAGGTCGCTTCCGCCCCCCTCGAGAATCCGCGCGTTCAGCGAGCCGATGTTCGCCACGCCGATCACGTCGACCCAGCGCGTGTACTCGCTGAACACCTCGAACATCTTGTCCTGCGGGACCAGCTCCTCGAGCTTCGTCGGATCGGTTCGCTGCGGCAGAGCCATGCGGAACCCTTTGTAATAGGGATGCAGGTCGAAGCGGGAAACGTATCCCGTCGAAACGGCCAGCGCGCCGTAAAAGTAGCCCACCAGATCGGCCATGCTGTACACGGTCACATACAGGTGCGGCCGGGTCCGCAGCAGCGCGATCTTGTCGTCGAGCCCCAGCGCCTCGTACATCGCCTCGGCTTCGGCCGAGGTGACCTTCTGCCGCACGATCGGCAAGTCCTGAGCGACGATCGCGCGCATGCGCTCCTTGATCCGGACGATCTGCTCGTCGGAGAGGTCCTCCATACCCTCGATCTCGCAATAGAATCCCTTGGCGACCGAATGCTTGATATGCAGTTTCCGCTCCGGAAACAGGTCGTAGACGGCCTTTTGCAGTACGAAGAACAACGTGCGCTGATAAACGCGCATTCCCTCGAAATGCGTGATGTCTACGTAGCGGATGCTCACCGGCGAGTAGACGGCGAAGTCGAGCTCCTTGAGCCGGTTGTTGACATAGGCGGCCAGAAACGGACGGTCCTCCCGCTCGCCGAGCGACAGAATCTCGGCAATCTGCAACAGCGAAGTTCCCCGGTTGACGAACAGGCTGCGGCCCGTATTCTCGCAAACGATTCTTACGGTATCGTTCATATTCATGGTTTCAGACGGTTTGATTTCGGCGATTCTCGCAGACCGCGATTCGACGGTAAAACGCGAAGCGGCGGCGAAAACGTATGAAAGATACGTTTTTCGGCGCAAACCGCAAAAAATAGCGCGACGCGGAGGCAAACCGGCTTGCCTTTGTTGTTAAATGTGAATTATTTATTACCTTTGCAACGCTTTTTCGGGCCTCTCGCCCCGGCCGCTCTTCGAGGAAGTTCGGGACCGAGAAACCGGACAAGCACTATAAATAATGTCTAACGCATTAATTGCCAAAACAAACAACATGACGACAAACAACGAAAACCAACCGGAAATGAAAGCCGCCGAGCCGGTGGCGGTCGCTCCCGTCAACCTCGACACGTTCGACTGGGAAGCCTACGAACACGATTCGAACCTGTACGGCGAATCGAAGGAGGAAATCGCAGCCAAGTACGACCAGACGCTGTCGAACGTTCAGGTCGGCGAAGTGGTCGAGGGAACCGTGATCGGGCTCACCAAGCGCGAAGTGGTGGTCAACATCGGCTACAAGTCGGAAGGCATCATTCCGATCAGCGAATTCAGATATAACCCCGAACTGGCCGTAGGCGAGAAGGTCGAAGTATACGTCGAAAGCGCCGAGGACAAGAAGGGGCAGCTCGTGCTCTCGCACAAGAAAGCCCGCCAGCTCCGCTCGTGGGATCGTGTGAACGAGGCGCTCGAGAAGGACGAGGTAATCAAAGGCTACATCAAGTGCCGCACCAAGGGCGGCATGATCGTCGACGTGTTCGGCATCGAGGCGTTCCTGCCCGGCTCGCAGATCGACGTGAAGCCGATCCGCGACTACGACATCTATGTCGACAAGACGATGGAGTTCAAGGTCGTGAAGATCAATCAGGAGTTCCGCAACGTCGTCGTGTCGCACAAGGCGCTGATCGAGGCCGAGCTCGAGGCGCAGAAGAAGGAGATCATGTCGAAGCTCGAAAAGGGCCAGATTCTCGAGGGTACCGTCAAGAACATCACCTCCTACGGCGTGTTCATCGATCTGGGCGGCGTGGACGGCCTGATCCATATCACCGACCTGAGTTGGGGCCGCGTGAACCATCCCGAGGAAATCGTTCATCTGGACGAAAAGCTGAACGTCGTGATCCTCGACTTCGACGATGCGAAAAAACGTATCGCGCTGGGTCTGAAGCAGCTCTCCCCGCACCCGTGGGATGCGCTCGACCCGAACCTGAAGGTAGGCGACAAGGTCAAGGGCCGCGTCGTCGTGATGGCCGACTACGGCGCGTTCATCGAGATCGCACCGGGCGTCGAGGGTCTGATCCATGTCTCGGAAATGTCGTGGAGCCAGCATTTGCGTTCGGCTCAGGAGTTCATGAAAGTCGGCGACGAGGTGGAAGCGGTCATCCTGACGCTCGACCGCGAGGACCGCAAGATGTCGCTCGGCATCAAGCAGCTCACGCCCGATCCTTGGGCCGACATCGAGCAGCGCTATGCCGTCGGCTCGCGCCATACGGCGAAAGTGCGTAACTTCACGAACTTCGGCGTATTCGTCGAAATCGAGGAGGGCATCGACGGCCTGATCCACATTTCGGACCTGAGCTGGACCAAGAAGATCAAGCATCCGGCCGAGTTCACGCAGATCGGAGCCGACATCGACGTGGTCGTACTGGAAATCGATAAGGACAACCGCCGCCTGAGCCTCGGCCACAAGCAACTCGAGGACAACCCGTGGAACGCGTTCGAACAGCAGTTCGCCGTCGACAGCGTACACAAGGGCACCGTGTCGGAACTGACCGACAAGGGCGCGATCATCTCGCTGGGCGACAATGTCGAAGGTTTCGCTCCGGCCAAGCAACTGGTCAAGGAGGACGGCACGACGGCCAAGGCGGGCGAAACGCTCGACTTCAAGGTGATCGAGTTCTCGAAAGCCACCAAGCGCATCCTCGTTTCGCACACCCGTACGTTCGACGACACGAGGCGTCAGGAGGCTCAGGCCGAACGCGCCGAGCGCCGCAAGGCAGACGACGCAGCCAAGGACTCGGTGAAGAAGATCAACGCTTCGGTCGAAAAGACGACCCTCGGCGACATCTCTTCGCTGGCCGAGCTGAAGGCCAAGATGGAGAGCGCCGAACAGGCCAAGGCTCCGAAAGCGGCCGAGGAAGCCAAAGCCGAGTAATTCTGCTTCTGTCATGACGTTTCGGGTCACCGTACTGGGCAGCAGCTCGGCTATGCCGACCCTCAAACGCAATCCCTCTGCTCATGCACTGAACGTGCATGAGCAGTTTTTTTTGATCGATTGCGGCGAGGGAACGCAGACGCGGCTGTTTCGCTGCGGTATCAGTCCGCTGCGGCTCGGCGCCGTCTTTCTGACGCATCTGCACGGCGACCATGTCTACGGACTTTTCGGTCTGATGTCGACGCTCGGCCTGCTTGGCCGGCGCACGCCGCTGAAAATTTTCGCGCCGCGTCCGTTCGACCGGATTCTGGCCTCGCACCTGAGCCTTTTCGACTCGCAGCTGCCTTACGAAGTACAGTGGGAGGAGATCGACACTCGGGCGCACAGGCTGCTGTACGAAAACAAGACGCTGGAGGTATGGTCGATCCCGCTGCGTCACCGCGTGCCGGCGGCCGGATTCCTGTTCCGCGAAAAGACCCCGCCCCTGAACATCCGCAAGGAAGCCGTCGGGCTCTACGGTCTGGGAATCGCCCAATGCCGGGCCGCCAAGCGGGGCGAGGACGTACTACTGGACGACGGGACAGTCGTCCCGAACGCCGAACTGACCTACGTTCCATACCGGCGCCGGAGCTACGCCTACCTGAGCGACACGCTCTACTCGCCCCGGGCAGCGGAGCTCGTCCGAGGAGTCGACCTGCTGTACCACGAGGCGACATTCGCCGACCCGGACAAAGCCATGGCCCGGAAAACAGGACACTCGACCGCCGCCCAAGCCGCGAAGGCCGCGCTGAAGGCCGGCGCAGGAAAGCTGCTGATCGGCCATTTCTCGTCCCGCTATCCGGACGTCGAAGTGCTCGTAAACGAGGCGAGGAATATTTTCCCCGCGACCGAGGCCGTCGTCGAAGGAGAGAGTTACGACATCCGGCCCGTCATGTACGGCGCGCAGGAACAAGCGGCGCAAGACTCGGCCGAGTAAGACGTCGGTCTTCTATACCCGAATACCTCCGACCGGCAGGACGATCCGGACTTTGCGACCGACGGGCGGGCAGAACCGAAACGGGCCCGTCGTCAGGCACGAGCGAATCCGCCTTCCCCTTTCGAAGGGAAGGCTCCCGGTCCGAATAGCGCGATACCGGGCAGGATTCGGTCGCAAACGAGAGCCTCATCGCCTTGTCGCCACAGCCCGGACGGAGCGGACGAGCGCGAAGGGCAACGGAACAGAGTAAGGAAACGGAAGGGAGCGGCACGCCCCCGGAGAGTAGGAAACCGCGGGGCTCGTGCCATCGGCCTTTCGGCCGACACGCATTCTCACCGGCATGCGAGCGGCGCGAAAACGGAAAAACCGCTCAGCATACCGAACGCCGGCATCGTTTTTGGGCGGTAATCCGTCATACCGGATATGGGGCTCGGTAAACATGGAGGAATTATATATTTCAATATCCCAAACGCGGTCGCAACCGGAGTTTTTCATATCCGCCGGCCGCGGACGGCAATCACAGGACACGCATCGGGTCAGACCCTTATTCCAAATTCCCTCGGCCGCAGGAAGCTTCATATCGGGAGGCAGGAAACAAGGAGAACCCGAGAGCCGGTACGGAAAACATACAACCGGAAACACAAAACTATACGGAAGATGAATCGAAGCAAGAAAAACGGACGGACGATCGGCGCCATGGCATTGATTGCGTCGATGATACCGGTCGTCCTGACGGCTCAGGCCCGAGAGACCGGAGTCGACAAGACGACCTGGCTCTATGCCGTCAAGGGAACGGACAGCCTCTACATGGACCGCTATGTGGCCGAAGCGTCCCGGGAAACGAACGCGCCCTGTCTGATATTCGCTTTCGGAGGCGGGTTCGTCGGCGGCGAGCGCGACAATCCGGCCTATGTTCCCTATTTCGAATATTTCGCACGCAAGGGGTATGCCGTCATATCGATCGACTATCGGCTCGGACTGCGCGAGACGGCCGGAAGCCGCCCCGACCCGGCCGATACGCCCGAAGCGCTCGCCGAACGGTTCTTCGCAGCGGTCGATATGGCCGTCGAGGATCTGTACGACGCCACGTCCTTCATCGTCGGACAGGCCCGGGCATGGGGCCTCGACCCCTCGGCCGTCGTAGCCAGCGGATCGAGCGCCGGGGCGATTACGGTCCTGCAGGGCGAATACGAACGATGCACGGGCTCGGCGCTGAGCCGCCGCCTGCCCGAAGGCTTCCGCTATGCAGGCATCATCGCCTTCGCAGGAGCCGTTTTGGAGAAAGGGCCCTCCGGTCCGGTCTGGCGGGAAAAGCCCGCCCCGATCCAGCTATTTCACGGCGATGCGGACTGTAACGTTCCTTACGACAGCATCGGCACGGGCGGCGCGGCCCTTTACGGATCATTCTATCTGAGCAGGCAATTCCGCCGGATGAACACGCCGTTCTATTTCTATTCGGTCAGCGGCGCGGCTCACGAGATGGCCGTACGGCCGATGGACCGGAACCGGGCCGAAATCGAAATTTTTCTCGACCGGCTGGTGCTCGGACGGGAGCCATTGATGATCGAGACGCAAGTCGAGCGGATCGGAACTCCGGCCACACGGAAAAAGATCACGCTTTCGGACTTCATCCGGGCCAACTCGGGAACATAGGCCGAATCCGCTCCGTCTCCGGACGAAAAACGGCGGATTCGCGTCCGCCGCACGGATTGTATAGACGTGCGTCCCGCATGGAGCGCAACGAAAACGTATCGGGACCGCAGTTCGCTCAAAACCGGGAATCGGCTCCGCCCCTGTCGCCGGCAGCCCGGCCGAACAACTCCCGGTATAGGAGACCGCTAAAGAACGTCGTCTACGCAAACCGGTGCGACACGGTCCGAAGATAGCCCCCCGCCGAGACCGATGGCGCGCGGACGACCCGGACCGTCCGCCCCGGCAGAAACGGCAGGAAAGCGCAGCCGGACTACAATTTTCCGCCGGAATCACCTCTGAAACGAACCCGACCGACCGCTCCGCCGAGTCGCGCAACGAAAAAACACGGTCTATCCGACCTCGGCCCGTATCCGGCGGATCAGCCGGCGATAGCGCCGCCAGTAGAGAAGCGCGGCCACGCCGAGACCGAAGATAAACCCGACCCACAGCCCCGGAGCCCCCATGCCGAGCGTGAACGCGCAGAGATAGCCGACCGGCAGATTGATGACGATGTACGACACGAAAGCGTACCGCATCACGATTTTCACATCCTGCATCCCCCTCAGCACGCCGAGCAGCACGACTTGCAAACCGTCCGAGAACTGATAGAGCCCGGCCATGATGAAAAGCTGCGCGGCAACCGCCGCGACGGCCGTGTCGGAGGTGAAAAGCAGCGGAATCCAGTGTCGCAGCCCGATAAAGCAGCACATCGTGAGGAAATTGGTCATCAGCGCCAGATGGCATGAAGCGGTCGCGGCGCGGGTCAGACCGTCCAGATCGCCGCGGCCGAAACGGTGACTGACCAGAATCGTCGTCGCGGAGGATATGCCCACCATCGCCATAAAGGCGAAATTGCCGAACGTAACGACGATCTGGTGCGCGGCCAGCTCGACCGCTCCGATCCATCCCATCATGATCGACGACAGCGCGAAGGCCGACACCTCGAGCACCATCTGCACCGATATGGGCAGACCCACCGACAGCAGTTGCCGGGTCCGCCTCCAGCCCTGCGCCGCCCAGGTGAAAAAACGCAGGTAACGCCGGAACGAGACGTCGCGCAGAAAATAGGCCAGCATCATCAGCGGCATGCAGATCCGCGAGATCAGCGTCGCCAGACCGGCGCCCGCCGCGCCCATTTCGGGGAACCCGCACTTGCCGTAGATCAGCAGATAGTTGAACCCTATGTTGATCGCGTTAGAAGTCAGCATGACTACCATCGCCGCACTCGTATTGCCCACGCCTTCCAGAAACTGCTTGAAAGCACAGTACATCATGAACGGCACGATCGACCACGACAGATAACGGAAATAGGGCCTCGCCTGAGCGACGACCTCGGGCGCCTGCCCCATCCGGTCCATCAGAGCCTCCAGCCCCAGCAGCAGCGCCAGCAGGACGATTCCGGTCGCGGCATACAGCACGAGCGAATTCTGAAACAGAGCAGCCGCGCCGCGCAGATCGCGCTTGGCATACGCCTCGCCGACCAACGGCGTCAGCCCCAGCGAAACGCCCATACCCCAGAACATGAAGATGACGAACACGGCCCCGCCGAACGACACGCCGGCCAACGGCAGCGCGCCCAACCGGCCGACCATCGCGTTGTCGGCCAGCTGCACGACGACCTGCCCGACCTGCGACAGCATCACCGGCACGGCCAGCGTCAGGTTCTCCCGGTATTGCGGCAACCAATTCCGGAGTTTTCCTTTCCAAGCGAAACGTTCCATAAGAAGCGCAAAGATAGCCCGAATCCCGTTTTGTCGCAAATTCCGAAACGACGAAACGACCGCCGGATCGGAATCGCGGGAAATCCGACAAGCTGCACGCCGGAGCCAAAATTTCCGCCGGAACGATACGCACCCTCTTTCCTTTCCTTTCCTTCATTTCACTGGCCCGACCCGGACAGCGATGACGGGTGACGAGGAACCCGCAAAGCCCGCCGTGCCGACAGCCGGACGGATACGGGCCTCCGTGCGGATGAAAACGGCCGGAGCCAAAGCCGGCGACGCACGGCACAGGATCGGGCGAACCGGCGGTCGCCGCCCTTCTGCGACGGCCCCGTGAAAAAAGCTTCGGCGGCCCTTGAAAGGACCGCCGAAGCGAAAACGGATAACCGCCGACTACGAGGCGAGATGAGTAGGCGAGTCGGCCGGCGCGACGGAGAGTTCGATCCGGTCCCCGTCCGCACAAACCGTAACCCGGTCGCCCGCATGCACGGCGCCCGCAACGATCAGTTCCGACAGAGGCTCCTCGACCCGGTCGAGAATCGTCCGGCGCAGCGAGCGGACGCCGTAGGCGGGCTCGTAACCCTGCTTCACAAGCAGGCGCTTGGCCTCGTCGCTCGCGTCGAGGGAGTAACCCAGCTCGCTCACGCGGCGGCTCAAGCACCCCAGTTCCAGCTCGACGATACGCAGCACGTCCGTGTCGGAAAGCGTCCCGAATGTCACGATATCGTCGATGCGGTTGATGAACTCGGGAGCGAAGCTGCGCTCCAGATTCTTGCGATAGGCCGCCTCGCGGTTGAGCACCTGCATGGCCGGTTTCGAAGCCGTGTTGTATCCGACGCTCTGGGCGCGCTGAGTAGCCTCGCGAGAGCCGACGTTCGACGTCATGATGATGATCGTATTGCGGAAATCCACCCGGCGGCCGAGGCCGTCGGTCAGCTGACCCTCGTCGAAAATCTGCAGCATCAGGTTGAAGACGTCGGGATGCGCCTTCTCGATCTCGTCGAACAGCAGCACGCAATAGGGGCGACGACGGACCTTCTCGGTCAGCTGGCCTCCCTCGCCGTAGCCGACATAGCCCGGAGGCGAGCCGATCAGCCGGCTCACGTTGTGCTTCTCGGAATACTCGCTCATATCGACGCGCAGCAGCGCCTCCTCGGTATCGAACAGATACTTGGCCAGCTCCTTGGCCACATGGGTCTTGCCTACCCCGGTCGGACCGACGAACATGAACACCCCGATCGGACGGTTGGCATCCTTGAGTCCGGCCCGGCTGCGGCGGATCGCACGGGTCACCTTGCGCACGGCCTCGTCCTGCCCGATCACGACGCCGCCCAGATGCTTCTCCATGTCGAGCAGGCGAGCCTGCTCGTCGCCGGAAATGCGCGACAGCGGAATGCCGGTCATCGAGGCGATCACCTCGCGGATAGCCGTTTCGCCGACCTCGATCGGACTGCGGGCCATATTTTCCCGCCACTGCTTCTCGACCTCCTGCAGCCTCAGCCGCAAGGTCCCCTCGCGGTTGCGGAGCGTGGCCGCCAGCTCGTAGTTCTGCATCTTGATCGCCCGGTTCTTCTCCCCGGCCGCCTGCTCGATCTCCTGCTCGAGGAGTTTCAGCGACTCGGGGACCTGAGCGTCGAACGCCCGGGCACGGCTTCCGGCCTCGTCCATCACGTCGATGGCCTTGTCGGGAAAGAACCGATCGGTCACATAACGACGGGTCAGACCGACGCAGGCCGAAAGCGCCTCGTCCGTATAGCGCACGCAATGGTGCGACTCGTACTGGCTGCGGATGTTGCGCAGCATATGCAACGTCTGCTCGGCCGAAGGCTGCTCGACGACGATCTTCTGAAAACGGCGCTCCAGCGCGCTGTCGGCCTCGATGTTCTCGCGGTATTCGTTCATCGTCGTCGCGCCGATGCACTGCAACTCGCCCCGTGCCAGGGCGGGCTTCAGTATATTGGCCGTGTCGAGCGATCCCTGCGTGCTTCCGGCCCCGACGATCGTATGAATTTCGTCGATGAACAGAATCACGTCGCTGCCCGACAACTCCTTGAGCAGCGCGTTGATACGCTCCTCGAACTGTCCCCGGTATTTCGTTCCGGCCACCAGCGACGACACGTCGAGCGAAAAAATCCGCTTGTGAAGCAGCACGTGGGGCACGCTCTTCTGAACGATGCGCAGCGCCAGCCCCTCGACGATAGCCGACTTGCCGACGCCCGCCTCGCCGATCAGCACCGGATTGTTCTTTTTGCGGCGGCCCAGAATCTGGATCACCCGCTCGATCTCGGCCTCGCGGCCGATCACCGGATCGAGCTTACCCTCGGCGGCGCAGCGCGTCAGATCGACTCCGAACTGGTCGAGCATGCTATCCTTGGGCTTGTCGCCGGCCGGAGCGCCGATACGCATCACGCCGGAGAAGAGCCGCTCGGGATGCTCGCCCTCGTCGTCGCCCAGCAGCGACAGAAAGCGCATATTCTCGTAATAGTCCTCGTTGGGAGGCAGGTCCTTCAGGAAAGGAGCCGCCGTCTCGCCGGTCACGTTGTACAAAGCCAGTATCCGCGAGCTGATCGAGCTGCGGTCGTCGAGAATCGCCCTCAGCAGATGTCCCGTGTTGAGCATGTGTTCCACGACGCAGCCCTTGCCCGCATCGGAAATAATTTGGCGCAGCATCGATTCGCCGTTGATAGCGATCGTCTGTCGGAGAGCCTGAGACCGGCCGTCTTGCGCGACGACAGGGCCCATTTCGCGTTCGAGACGCGTTTTGATCTGATCGATCTCCCAGTTTTTGAGCAGTTTCCGCAGCACATGGGAGGCATGGCTTTCCTCCTGCTTAAGTATCGCGAGAAAGAGGTGATCCGTCGTCACTTCCGAACTGCTGCGGCGACGCGCCTCATAGCATCCTCCCAGAAGGACCGACTCCAGTTTCTTCGTTTGCTTAATTTGCATGGCGTTTTCCTCATTTGATTTTTCTGGAAAGATAACGCCGCGCGAAGACGCTTTATTATAGTCTCAGCCGCCGGGGCCACTCGCCGACTTCCAGATCGCGGATATCCGCTCCGTCGATCGTCAGACGCACGGCCGTCCTAACCTGGTGAAAGCCACTCAGCCCCGCAGCGCCCGGATTGATGTGGAGCCAGTCGTTACGCCGGTCGTAAATCACCTTCAAAATATGCGAATGTCCGCTGACGAATATCTTCGGCCGGCACAGGCGCAGCTGCGCCTCGACGCCCCGCTCGTATCGGCCGGGATATCCTCCGATGTGAGTCATCGCCACGCGCACCTCCTCGCAGTCGAAAAGCTGCCAGCGCGGATAAGTCAGACGCACCGCTCCCCCGTCGATATTGCCGCAAACGCCACGCAGCGGCTTGAAGGCCGCGATCGCGTCGGCCGTTTCGATTCCTCCGAAGTCGCCGGCATGCCACAACTCGTCGACATCGGCGAAAAAGTCGCGCAACGGCGCGTCGAACGTGCCATGCGTATCCGAAAGTATTCCGATTCGTTTCAAAGCCGATCTCCCTTCCGCATTCTGCGATAAATCGATTATCTTTGTAAAGGTAATTCTTTTTCGCATGCAAACCAACATCCCGCTCGCGGAACGCCTGCGTCCCCGGACGCTGGACGAATACATCGGTCAGGAGCATCTGGTCGGTGCGGACGGCGTTTTCCGACGCTTTCTGGAGACGGGCAACGTTCCCTCGTTCATCCTGTGGGGTCCTCCGGGCGTCGGCAAGACGACGCTCGCGCGGCTCGTGGCGACCGCGCTCGACCGGAAAATGTTCACGCTCTCGGCGATCAACGCCGGCGTCAAGGACGTGCGCGAAGTGATCGAGCAGGCCCGCAAGAACCGCTTCTTCAACACGCCGGCCCCGTTCCTGTTCATCGACGAGATCCACCGTTTCAACAAGTCGCAGCAGGACTCGCTGCTCGGAGCCGTCGAGCAGGGGATCGTCACGCTCGTCGGCGCGACGACCGAGAACCCGTCGTTCGAGGTGATCTCGCCGCTGCTGTCGCGCTGTCAGGTCTACGTGCTCAAGGCGATGGAGGAGAGCGACCTGCAAAAGCTTCTGGACCGGGCCATAGCGACCGACACGGTCCTGCAGGAGCGCAAGGTCCGGGTCGAGCAAACGGCCGCCCTGTTTCGCTTCAGCGGCGGGGACGCGCGCAAACTACTGAACATCATTGACATTCTCAGCAACGCCACCGAAGGCGAGATCGTCATCAGCGACCGTAGCATCACCGAATGCCTGCAACAGAACATCGCCCTGTACGACAAGAACGGCGAGCAGCATTACGACGTGATCTCGGCCTTCATCAAATCGGTGCGCGGCAGCGATCCGAACGCGGCGATCTATTATCTGGCCCGCATGCTCGCCGGAGGCGAGGACCCGAAGTTCATCGCGCGGCGGCTCGTAATCCTCGCCTCGGAAGACATCGGGCTGGCCAATCCGAACGGGCTGTTGCTCGCCAACGCCTGCTTCGACACGGTGCACAAGATCGGCATGCCCGAGGCCCGCATCACGCTGGCCGAAACGACGATCTACCTGGCCACGAGCCCCAAGAGCAACTCGGCCTACATGGCGATCGACGCGGCTCTGGCTCAAGTCCGGCACGACACGACGAACCGCCCGGTCCCGCTGCATATCCGCAATGCGCCCACGTCGCTGATGAAAGAGCTGGGCTACGGCAAGGACTACCGGTACGCGCACGATTTCGAAGGCCACTTCGCCGATCAGGAGTTCATGCCCGAAGGATTGGAAGGCCGCCGCTTCTACACGCCGGACGACAATCCCAAAGAGCGGCAGATCGCCGAGCGGATCCGCACGTTGTGGAAAGGAAAATACTGATTACAAAAGCTGCTTTCCGAACCTGTCGGCAGAAGCTTTCGCGCGACAACCGGCCGCGCCGCCGGATCGCAGGAAAGCGACTTCGCGATTTCCGCACGGCGGGGGCAACCCGTTCGGACCGGCCATGCGTATTCCGGCCGGGAAAACGGTCTTGCTCGCGCGATGCCGCGAACGTCCGCCGACTCGTTCCGGCCGCGCAGTCGGGACCACTCCTGAAAACGAGCCGGACACAGCCTTCCCCGGACGGAACCGCCCCCGGCACGCCGTCTCCCGGCAGGGACAAAAGCGACAGTGCCGGAACACGGAGCCCGCGCCATGCCTGCGGCACGGCCGCCCGCGCGAGGGGAAACCGGCCCTCGGACAACATTTGCCAAATCGGAAGGAAATAGCTACTTTTACTCTGTCAAAAAACTTTCCGAGCCATGAATACCCGAGAAATTCTGAGCCATATTCCCGACTTGCGGCATCTCGACAGCGGGATGTTCCTGCTGATGGCCGGCCCGTGCGTCGTCGAGAACGAGACGATGCTCCGGCAAGTGGCCGAAACGGCCTGCCGGATCACCGAGCGGTTGCGGATACCTTATATATTCAAAGCGTCGTACCGCAAGGCCAACCGCTCGCGGATCGACTCGTTCAGCGGCATCGGCGATCTGGAGGCGCTGCGCATGCTGGGCGCGATCCGAAAAGAATTCGGCGTACCGGTAGTGACCGACATCCACAATCCGGAAGAGGCCGCCATGGCCGCCGAATACGTCGACGTGCTCCAGATACCCGCCTTCCTGTGCCGCCAGACCGATCTGCTCGTAGCGGCGGCCAAGACCGGCAAGGCGGTCAACATCAAGAAAGGGCAGTTCCTCTCGCCCGAAGCGATGGCTTTCGCAGCCGGCAAAGTGCGCGACGCGGGCAACCCGAATATCCTGCTTACGGACCGGGGCACGATGTTCGGTTATCACGATCTGATCGTGGACATGCGCAGCATTCCCTCGATGCAGACGCTGGGCTATCCGGTCGTCATGGACATTACGCACTCGCTTCAGCAGCCCAATCAAGGCAGCGGAGTCACCGGAGGCCAGCCTGCGATGATCGAAACGATCGGCCGCGCGTCGATTGCGGCGGGGGCCGACGGGATTTTCATCGAGACGCATCCCGATCCGTCGGTCGCCAAAAGCGACGGAGCGAATATGCTCGCGCTCGAACGGCTCGAGGGACTTCTCGAACGGCTGTGCCGCATCCGGACGACGATCAACGAACTATAGCGCCCGAAATGCGTCGGCCAGCAAACCTCCGTTCCGCGAGAAACGCCCGCCTTCGCCTTTTCATACAGACAGAACGGCGGGCCGGCCGACGATACGAAGCACTCCGGAACATTTCCTTTGCGAGGCGGCGACATCGCAGAAGTTCTCCGGCAATTGTTAATAAAATCACAACAAATCGGGCCAAACGACCTTGCCGGTTTGCGATACGAAGCGTAATTTTACGGCAATGAAAAGGAAGTGGATTATCATAGCGGCTGCGATAGCGGTCGCGGTCATTGCCGTCGTTCTGATCGTCTGTCTGTGCGGCCGGAACGAATCGCACGCACTGCCGGCCGAAGAAGCGGCCGAGGAAGAAACGGTCGAGCTGCTGTTCGGCATCGACAAGCAACGGTACGACATCGAGCAAGGCATTGTCAGGGAGGGAGAGACGGCCGGCCAGATTCTGGCCCGGTACGGAGTCGGAGCCGGCACCGTCGACCGGATCGCCAAAGCGGCCGAACCGGTCTTCAGTCTCAAGAATATCCGGTTCGGCAAGCCTTTCACCGTATTCCGCGAGAAAGACTCGACGTCCCGGCTCGCCTATTTCGTCTACGAACCGACGGCGACCGACTACCTGATCGTCGATCTGAGCGGCGACTCGGTCGACGTCCGCAAGAACGCAAAGGAAGTGACCGTCGAGCGGCGGATGAAAACCGCCACGATCGAGAGCTCGCTCTGGAACTGCATGATCGACAACGGAATGAGCCCGAATCTGGCTATGGAACTGTCGGAGATCTACGCATGGAGCATCGACTTCTTCGGCCTGCAAAAGGGCGACAATTTCACGATCATTTACGACCAGCAGTTCGTCGACTCGACCGAGGTGGGCCACGGCACGATCTGGGGCGCCCGTTTCGAGCACGGAGGCAAGACATACTATGCCGTTCCGTTCGTGCAGGACGGCAAACTGAGCTACTGGGACGAGCAGGGCAACAGCCTGCGCAAGAACCTGCTCAAGGCGCCGCTCAAGTATAGCCGGATCAGCTCGCGCTTCTCGAACGGGCGCATGCATCCGATTCTGCGCATCCGGCGTCCGCATCACGGGGTCGACTACGCCGCGCCGTCCGGGACGCCCGTCGTAGCGGTAGGCGACGGAGTCGTTATTTTCAAAGGATATGCCGGAGGAGGAGGAAACACGCTCAAGATCAAACATAACAGCGGATCGCTCGTTTCAGGCTACCTGCATTTGAAAGGATATGCGAAAGGGATCGCCAAGGGAACGCGCGTAAGGCAGGGACAGCTCATCGGCTACGTAGGCTCGACCGGGCTGTCGACAGGTCCGCACTTGGATTTCCGGCTCTGGCGCAACGGTACGCCGATCGACCCGCTGAAAGTCCCGACCGAACCGGCGGAGCCGATCCGCGAAGCCAACCGAGCGGCTTTCACGGACATCAAGGACAGGATACTGGCCGAGTTGCAAGGCAGACTGGCCGACAGCCTGAGGGTCACCACTTTCGAGCAGACGCCCGATACCGCCGCGCGAACCGCGAAAACCGACAGCGTCCCGCAAAAATGATCGACCGAAGGATAACGGATTTCATCGCCCGGCACCACGTGCTGACGCTGTCTACCGTCGCGGACGGCATGCCGCATTGCTGCAACCTGTTCTATGCGTACGATCCGCAGCGGAACCTGTTCGCGGTCACCTCGTCGGACGAAACGCTGCATGCGAGGCAGGCGCGGCAGAATCCGCGCATCGCGGCCTCCGTCGTACTGGAAACCCGCGTCGTAGGCAAAGTGCAGGGACTTCAGATACGCGGCACGATGATGCCGGCGGAAGCGGAGACGCTTCCTTCCGTACGGAAAGTCTATCTCGGACGGTTTCCGTACGCGGCCGCAGTCAAGCTGGAATTATGGACGATCCGGCCCGATTTCATGAAACTGACCGACAACCGGCTCGGTTTCGGCAAAAAGATTGTTTGGGAAGACCGAACTAAAACCGAACGCATTGGACAGTCTGAAAGATAAAACGATAGCGGTCACGGGAGGCACGGGACTCGTGGGAAGCCATCTGACGGCCGAGCTGCTCCGCGAGGGTTGCTCGGTCCGCCTGATCGTCCGCAACGCCGGCAAGACGGATCTGCTGAAAGCTACGTTGCGACGCATGGGCGTGGCCGACCGTTACGACCGGATCGAGTTCCGGCAGACCGCGCTGAACAATCCGCACACGTTGCGGGAGACCGTCCGAGGCACGCAAGTCCTGTTCCACTGCGCGGCTCAGGTCTCGTTCGATCCGGAACGGGCGGACGACATCGTCTCGTCGAATACGGAAATCACGACCCACATAGTCAACAGTTGTCTCGAATGCGGAGTCGGACTGCTCGTGCATTGCAGTTCGATCGCTACGCTGGGAGAACCCCGGCACGAGGGAGAACCCGTCACCGAGTCGTGCACGCTCGACAGTCCGGTCGGAAAGTCGGCCTACGCGATCAGCAAGATCTATGCGGAGAACATCGTGCGGCGCGGCATCGCACAGGGACTGAAAGCAGTCATCGTCAACCCGGCCATCGTCATCGGCGAAGGGAACTGGACCAGCGGCAGCTCGCTGCTGATCGCTTTCGGCGCGCGCGGAGGCTTTTTCTATACCCGGGGCGTCAAAAGCTACGTCGACGTCAGGGATGTCGCCCGGGCCATGGTCCTGCTGGCGCAAAGACCGGAAACGGCCGGGAGCCGGTTCATCCTCTCGGCGGACAGCCTCTCTTTCCGCGATTTTTTCGGCATCGTCGCCCGAGCGGCGGGACGCCCTGCGCCGAGTATCCCGATCGGGAAACCGGCGCTTCGCATGGCGTCGAAGCTGGACGAGAGAATCAGCCGCATGACCGGGCGAGAGTATCTGTTATCGCCGTCGGTAGTCGAGAACGCCTCCAGCCGCTCGCGCCACTGCGGCGAACTGATATCGCGGACGACCGGCTTCCGATACACTCCGCTGCACGAAACGCTGAAACGCGTCACCCGAGCATACATCGATGAAAAACGCAACCGATAGCATAGCGGTCATCATCGTGGCCGGAGGCAGCGGTGCCCGCATGGGGGCCCGGCTGCCCAAGCAGTTCCTTCCGCTCGACGGCCGCCCGGTGCTGATGCACACCGTGCAACGGTTCGCCGACGCGCTGCCGCAGAGCCGGATCGTCGTCGTCCTGCCGTCAAGCCATATCGAATATTGGGACAAGCTGTGCCGCCGGCACGGTTTTGCCGTCCCGCATATCGTCTGCACCGGCGGAGCGAACCGATTCGAGTCGGTTTCCAACGGGCTCAGGCACGCCGGCGAGGCCGAGCTGATCGCCGTGCACGACGGCGTACGGCCGCTGGTAAGCCGCGAAATCATCGAGCGCGCGACGGAAGACGCACGGACTTACGGAGCGGTCATTCCGGTCGTCAGACCGATCGACTCGATGCGGCGTATCGACCGCGACGGCAGCCGGATCGTCGACCGGAGCCTTTACCGGATCGTTCAGACCCCCCAAGTATTCCGTGCCGACATCCTGCGGAACGCATACGCCCGACCGTTCGACGAACGGTTCACCGACGATGCGAGCGTCGTCGAAGCCGCCGGACAACCGGTCTACCTATGCGAGGGCTCGTACGAAAACATCAAGATCACGACGCCGGTCGATATGCTGACGGCCGAGGCCCTGCTCGCCCAAAGACAGCGGACGTCCGCCACAGCCGGCGAATAACTCGTCGGCAGACGCATCCCCGAAATTTTTCGCCGGCAAAGGGTACGCCGGCCGAAAACCTGACCGGACCGGGCGCTTCACGATGTTCCGCCCGGCTCCGGACAGACAAAAAACGGATCCTGCCGGATAAGTACGGATACGGTCGGGAAACGTTTCGGCAACTGCGGAAATCCCGACAATTTCCGGAAAATCGTAAGGAATCCGAAGGTCACTTTCCGATCCGTTTCCAAGCGGGGACAAAGCGAAAGACCATCCTGCGACAATTCGGAAAACGGCGCGACGACAGGACGGACATGCCGCCCGAAACGGAAGCCCTACCCGGCGACGGCCGACGGATTCTTTTTGCCGAACTTGCGTTTGATCCAGCGCGGAAAGATTATGGCCCCTATAGCCAGGTAAGGATAATAGGTCACGCCGCGCCACAGCAGCGCGATCAGCGTTGCGGCCCCCAGTTGCATGGCCTGCGGCACGACGATCAGATCGCGGCAATAGGTACTGAAGACATATTCGGCGAAACCGCTGCCTCCCGGAGTCGGCATGATCAGCATCATGATCCACATGACGAGCTGGCGCGCGAAGAGCAGAAACTGATCGCTGACCGAAAAAAAGGCCATGATCAGCGCGTTGGCCACCAGATAGCGCGAGCTCCATGACAGAAAGGTCGACGATCCGGCCTTGAGCCAGAATCCCCACCCGGCCCGCCGCAGCTCATGGGACGAACGGACGATGTCGCTGCCGGTCCGACCCGCCGCATGATACCATCTCCGGAGAAAGCGTATCCGGAATATTTTCAGAATCAACCATTTCAACCCGCGAGGATTGACGAACAGGCCGTAGGAAAGAACCAGCACGTAAGCCAGCTTCAGAAAGTACCCGGCCAGCGCGATGCTCATCAGCCCCCGCGTAACGGCCCCGGAGACATCGAAAAGCTCCGCCCGGCCGACGATCAGCATGAGCAACGGAAACATCACGATGAAATAGACCTCGTCGAGAAACGACGTCAGCATGACGATGGCCGAACTTCGTCCGACGCTGATCCCCTCCTTGTGGACGTACAGGATCGCGACGCTCGTCCCGCCGACGGCCGAAGGCGTAATGGCCGACGTGAACTCCCACAGCATGATGACGCGAAAAGCCTGCCGCCAGTTCAGGCTGCCCCCGCTCAGCACGCGTATGCGGATCATATAGCCCAGATCGCGGCCGAACATGAACAGCACGGCCATCAGCAGCCAGAACGCGGTATGCCATGTGAACGAAATGCCTGCGAAAACGGCCGGGTCGAAGTCGCGCCACAGCATATAGCCCACGACGCCCAGCCCGATCAGGATCGGATATATGGCATTGCTGAGCTTGATCTTGCCCAGCGGGCTTTTCTTTTCCGGTTGCCGTTCCACTTGCAGTCGTTTTTACGCTTACCTGTTCCTGTCGGCCTTCTCGTCGGAGGGAACCGTTTTGAAGAGTTTGTCGCCCCGGCGGATCAGCGTCGGAACCTTGATCGAGCAAAGAACGCCCTGCGGAGCCTCCTGCACGGGTTTCAACGCCACACGGATCTCCTCGACGACGAACTCGACGACACCGGTCGTCTCGCCGGTCAGAAAGACCGGCTCGCCGACCGACAGCGGAGCCGCCTCGACCTGCAGTTCGATGACGCCGATGCGGGCGAAATAGTTCGTCACCTTGCCCACGTACACCTTGCGTACGGTAGCCGACGATCCGTAAGTCCGGCTCCACTCGCCGGCCCGGGCTCCCATGTAATAGCCGCCCCAGAATCCCCGGTTGAAGACGGTCCGAAGCCTCTCCTTCCATTGCTCCGCCCGTTCGGGCGTGTACGTCCCCTCCTCGATCGCCCGCAACGCCTCGTCGTAACACTCGACGACCCGCTTCACATAGTCGGCCGAGCGGGCGCGCCCCTCGATCTTCAGCACGCGAACGCCCGCATCGAGAAACCGGTCCAGAAAGTCGACCGTGCAGAGGTCTTTGGGCGACATGATATATTTGTTGTCGACGACCAGCTCCTCGCCGCTCTCGCGGTCCCGGACCGTATAGGCGCGGCGGCATATCTGGCGACAGCTTCCCCGGTTGGCCGAATGCGCCGACTCGTGCAGGCTCAGGTAGCACTTGCCCGAGACGGCCATGCAGAGCGCCCCGTGCGCGAACATCTCGATACGGAGCGGCTCGCCCTTGGGCCCCCGCAGATCGCGCGAGCGGATGCCGTCGGCAATCGCGCGCACCTGAGCGAGGCTCAACTCGCGTGCCAGCACGACGACATCGGCGTACTGCGCGTAAAAGGCGACGGTCTCGATATTCGACAGATTGAGCTGAGTGGATATGTGCACCTCCAGCCCGATGCTGCGGGCGTAGAAAATGGCGGCCTGATCCGACGCGATCACGGCGTCGACCCCCTCGCTCCGGGCCCGGTCCATGATCCGGCGCATCTCGGGCAAATCCTCGTCGTAGAGGATCGTATTGACGGTCAGGTAAGTCTTGATCCCGTGCCTTCCGGCCTCCGAGACGATGCGCGACAGGTCGTCGAGCGTAAAGTTGAACGACGAACGCGCCCGCATGTTGAGCTGTTCGACGCCGAAATAGATCGAATCGGCCCCGGCCTGAACGGCGGCGGCCAACGACTCGTAGCACCCCACCGGGGCCATGATCTCCACATCGCTCCGCTTGACAGTCATCGCCAGTTACTTTCTGCGGTTCAACAACATGTCGGAAAGCTCTCGTAGCGGCGCGAGGCGCTCCTCGGAAAGGCGAAGGCTGCGAAGCACCTGTCGCGCTTCGTCGAAATAAGAAGCGACGGCGCGCTCCGCCGTCTGACGGACCGCCAGCGAGTCGTACACGGCACGGACGGCGGCGATCTTCTCGCCGGAGGCCATCTCCGCGTCGTGCAGCAAAGCAAGCAGCCTCGCGCGGGTCGGAGCATCGGCAGCCTTCAGCGCGGTGGTCAGCAGATAGGTTTTCTTACCTACCAGAATATCGCCTCCCACGGGCTTTCCGAACACCGCCGGATCGCCATACGTGTCGAGCAGATCGTCCTGAAGCTGGAAAGCCATTCCTAGGTCGATGCCGAAACGGTACAGCAACTCGGCCTGCGCCGGCTCGGCCCCGCCGCACAGCGCGCCGATCTTCAGCGCGCCGGCCAGCAGAACGGCCGTCTTCAGTTCGATCATCCGCAGGTACTCTTCGACGGTCACGTCGTCGCGGCTCTCGAAATCCATATCGTACTGCTGCCCCTCGCAGACCCCGACGGCCACGTCCGTAAACACGGCGAGCAGCTGCGGCAACACGGCCTCGTCACACTGCGAAAGCAGACGGTAGGCCCAGATCATCATCGCATCGCCCGAAAGAATCGCCACATTGTCGTTCCAGCGCGTATGCACGGCAGGCTTGCCCCGACGCATGTCCGAACGGTCCATGATGTCGTCGTGCAGCAACGTGAAATTATGGAAAACCTCTATGGCCATCGCGGCCGGCTTCGCAGCGTCGATCCCTCCGCGGAAAGCCGAGCAGGCCATCAGCAGGGCGACCGGCCGGATCCGCTTGCCGCCCTCCTCGAGCGAATAAGCGATCGGCTCGTACAGCAGGCGCGGCTCGCGCGGCCATTTCATCGACCGGAGCTCCTGCTCGAAGATCCCCTGCAATTCATTGAAAGAGTACATATCCCGAAATATTTGTCTCGTTAAAACCGGAAAGTGCAAAGTTAGCAAATCTTTACGCAATGCGGGCAGCCATCGGTCCAAATATTCGCATGGGGAAGCATGTCCGGTCCTCGCCGGCCCCCGGAATTTTCCTCGGCGGCCGGCGGAATAGATGTTTTTTGCGCGTCGGATGCCATACCGGACGTTTTTTTTCCTATATTTGAAAACGCAACCAAATTAAAATAATTTAATAACAACGCATCCAATGAAAAAAGTAGCAGTCGGCGTAGATATCGGAGGGACGAACTCCGTCTACGGATTAGTGGACGACCAGGGCCATATTCTCAGCGAGGGCGTATTTCCCACGCGCAATTATCCGGACTCGGACCTGTATATCGAGGAACTGTATATCGGCATCCAGAACCTGCTCAAAGCCGCCGGCGACGAGGTCGAGCTCGTGGGCGTGGGTATCGGGGCCCCGAACGGCAACTACTACCGGGGGACGATCGAGAACGCGCCCAATCTGCCGTGGAAGGGACCGATCAGCGTGGTCGAAAAGATGAAGCGCTTCTTCCCCACCCTGCCCGTCATTCTGACCAACGATGCGAACGCCGCGGCCGTAGGCGAAATGATCTACGGCGGAGCGAAAGGCATGAAGGACTTTCTGGTCGTCACGCTCGGGACCGGTCTGGGCAGCGGCTTCGTGGCCAACGGCCAACTGATCTACGGATATACCGGATTCGCCGGTGAGCTGGGGCACGTTACGGTCAGCCACACCGGCCGCGTCTGCGGCTGCGGCCGCAAGGGGTGTCTGGAAACCTACGTCTCGGCGACCGGCATCAAGCGGACGATATTCAAGCTGATGGCAGACAGCATGGAAGAGAGCGAGTTCCGCCACATCACGTTCAACGACCTGACGGCCGAAATGATTACCAAGGCGGCCCTCAACGGCGATCCGCTCGCCATCGAAGCCTACGAGTATACGGGCATGCTGCTCGGGCATGCGCTGGCCGACGCCGTGACGATCACCAGCCCCGAGGCGATCTTCCTGTTCGGCGGACTGGCCAAGGCCGGCAAATACATTTTCGAGCCGACGAAGAAATATATGGAAATGCACATGATGCCCGTTTTCCGCAACAAGGTGAAGCTGCTTCCGTCGGGCATCGACGGCAAGAACGCGGCCGTGCTCGGCGCATCGGCTCTCGTTTGGCAAAGTCTGACCGGCAAGCAGATGTAACGGCGGCAGGTATACTGCACGAGAAAGCCATAAGAAACGGCGCACGCCGTTTCTTATGGCTTTTTATATCCACGCGACTCCTAACTCGGTCCATAGACGCAGGCGGCCTTTTTACGCCTGCATTCCGCATCCGTGCCTCCGCACGCTACCCGGACCGGCCTCTTTCACAGAAACATCAGCCCCCGAAGCCGATACCGACCGAACGCATTGGCGTTTCCTCACGATCCGCCGTCCGGACAGCGGCCGGATAAAAGGATGTGCCCGCTCCACGAAAGGGGGAAATCCGTTTTGCATGAAAATTGAAAGATTCCGTACCACGCGCAGCGAACGAAACCCGCGCCGTCCCGCGCGGAACGCCATAACGCGGAATATCCAAAAAACAAAAAAATCGAATTATGAGAAACGGAGTCATGATGCAATATTTCGAATGGAATCTGCCCAACGACGGCAACCTTTGGAAAAAACTGAAACAGGATGCCAAGCACCTGCACGAAACAGGCGTGACGGCCGTATGGATTCCGCCCGCATACAAAGCGGACGAGCAGCAGGACGAGGGCTACGCGACATACGATCTGTACGATCTGGGAGAGTTCGATCAGAAAAATACGGTCCGGACCAAATACGGAACGAAGCAGGAGCTCGTCGAGGCCATCGACGAGCTGCACAAGCACGGAGTGCAAGTCTACCTCGACGCCGTGATGAACCATAAGTGCGGAGGGGACTATCCCGAAAAGTTCATGGCTCAGCAGGTCGATCCTTCGAACCGGAACGAGCCGATGAGCAAGCCGCACGAGATCGAGGCGTACACCGGTTACGATTTCAAGGGACGCGGCGACAAGTACTCCGACTTCAAGTACCACTGGTATCACTTCTCGGGCACCAGTCAGGGCCCCGACAACGAGCATATCGACAAGATATTCCGCATACTCGGCGAGGGCAAGCAGTGGAGCGAAGGGGTAGACTCCGAAAACGGCAACTACGACTACCTGCTGGGAAACGATTTGGACCTGGATCATCCGGAAGTCATTCACAACCTGTTGCACTGGGGTATGTGGGTGGCCAAGGAACTGAACCTCGACGGCGTCCGCCTCGACGCGATCAAGCATATGCGCGACACGTTCGTCAAACAGTTTCTGGAAACCGTCCGCGCCAGCCGCGAAAGCACGTTCTACGCGGTCGGAGAGTATTGGAACGGCGATTTCGACTCGCTGGAAGCCTATCTGAACGTTGTCGGGCGCGAAATCGACCTGTTCGACGTGCCGCTGCACTACAAAATGTATCATGCCTCGCAGAAAGGGCGCGACTTCGATCTGACGGGATTTACCGAAGGATCGCTCGTGGAGCGCTACCCTGCCAACGCCGTAACGTTCGTGGATAACCACGACTCCCAGAGGGGGAGCTCGCTCGAATCCCAGATCAAGGACTGGTTCAAACCGTTGGCTTACGGCATGATTCTGCTGATGAAAGAGGGCTACCCGTGCATTTTCTACGGAGACTATTACGGAATCGGCGGCGAACAGTCTCCGCACAGAGCGGTTCTGGACATTCTGCTCGACGCGAGACGAAAGTATGCCTATGGCGAACAGGACAACTACTTCGACCATCCGAATACGGCGGGTTTCGTTCGTCGCGGCGACGCCGAACACCCCGGCTCGGGGCTGGCCCTGCTTGTCTCGAACGGCGAAGATGGCGAAAAGACGATGTTCGTCGGCAAGGAGCGCCGGGGCGAGCGGTGGCGAGAGATAACCGGCTGCGTCGCCGAGGAAACCACGATCGGCGACGACGGTCGGGCGACTTTCACGGTGCCGGGCGGCAAGCTGGCCGTCTGGGTGCGGAAGTAAGGCGATCCGGGCGATCATATGCTTCACCGTACCCTCTTACCTGTTTCGGCGCCTCCGTCCGGACGGTCTCTCCCGTCCGGACGGAGGCTTGGCCGTTCTCGCACGACAGAAATCGGGGATCGATGCCGGCACGAATTCAAAGTATATAATCGCGGCGATCCGCCCGTTCCCCACCGCCGGGCCGGAGAGGGGACACGCCCGCTTCCGGCCGTCACCGTACGACAGCCGCCTCATCCCGACACATGCCGCCCCCGACACGCCCTAATATACGCCTTCCCCAACCGCCCCTTACTTCCGGTCCTGTCGCCCGCTTCCTCTACCGGTAACGGTTTGCGGAAAGCGGTCATACACCTTACCGCACAGACCGGCCATACGACGTCTCGGACGGTCCGGAACGGCTTTTCCCGTTCGGGCAATGCAGCTCACCGATAACGGCAAGCAAGAAGCGATGCCGGCACGCCAAAACCCATGATCGCGATAAGAGATTCGCACCGGCCGAGCCGCTGTCCCGTACATGGTTAAATATGCAACTACCAGGAAAAAAGATTTTTACGTCCGGTCGGTCAGACCGGACATTTTTTCGCTATCTTTGGGTACCAAGCCAATCCTAAACCCTCTTTTATGAAAAAATCGCTCGTCCTGCTACTGCTCTCGAGCCTCGTCTCGGGACTGTACGCCCGGCAACCGCGCACCGTCGTCGAACCTCCGTTCGCATTCCGTAACTCGGGCACGCTCGAAATCGAGCGGATCGAGCTCGCGCCCGAATCGACGACCGTCTACATCCAAGCCTATTTCCGACCTCACAACTGGATACGAATCAGCTCGGAAACCTATATCCGTACAGGCGCCGAAGGCGAAAAGCTGACAGTCCGCTCGGCCGACGGCATGCCGCTCGACACCGAGTTCTACATGCCCGAGACGGGACGGCACGACTTCTCGCTGAGCTTTCCTCCCGTCGATCCGAAAACAGCGAAGATCGACCTGATCGAAAGCGACTGCCCCGACTGCTTCAAAATATACGACATCGACCTAACGGGCAAAAAAGCGAAGCCGGGCCGTTCGGCTCTCGCAAAAAAATACAAGAAAGCCGCCCCGCTGACGGAAAATTTCACCGCACCCGTCGTCAGCGACAGCCCGGCCCGGATCGCAGGAGCGATTACGGGCTACGATCCCCGCTTTTTCGACCGGATCGAAATCGCGTTCTACTCTCCGATCGTCGGGGACGGAGCGACCGAACTCTCCGTGCCCGTCCGGGAGGACGGATCGTTCGAAACGGGGCTGAACATCCTCACGCCGATACGCGGGATGCTCTTTCTGCCCGGATTCGTCACCCTTCCGTTCTATGCCGAGCCCGGGCGGGAGACCGCGCTGGAGATCGATCTGGGAGCAATATACCGTAAAACATCGGTATTCAAGGAACTGCATCCGCAGACTTCCCCTGTCGCATACTATGGAGAACTCGGTCGCGTGAACGAGGAACTGGCCCGATTGCAAAAAATCCAGATCCGAACGGGCACCCTCCACATCGGCTACCACTTCGACCGCCTGACCCGGATTCACGGCATGCGGCCCGAGCAGTACAAACAATACGTTACGGAAGAATCGGCACGCCGTCTCGCCCAGATCGACACGCTGAAGGAGTTCTGTCCCCGCAGCCGAGAGATCGCCGAGAAGACCGTCCGTGCCGAAACGCTGACCGATCTGCTCAATTACTCCACGATGATGGAACACGCCTACCGCACGGTGAACAAGCTCTGGGACCGGAGTCAGCCGCTCGACATCGAAATCGAGAAACCCGACCCGGCCTATTACGATTTCGTGAACGACTATCCGGCCAACGACGAAACGATGCTCGCAGCCGGCACGACGGCCCTCGATGCGCTCAACGACTTCACGCTGTATCTGATCGCGACCCATCCGCAAACGCAGCATCCGGGACCGCAAAACCGCTCGTTCCACCCCGACTCTATCCTGAACGATCCGGCGACCGTGCGTCTGATCGGCTCCGACCGCGGAATACTTTACGACCTGAAGCGCTTTCGGGACATGATCGGCCGGATCAACAACGGTTTCCCGCTGACGGACGCTCAGGCGCAGTCGCTCGATACGCTTTTCAGCAACCGGGCATTCGCGCGCGAAGTGCTCGCTCGCCAGCGGCGGATCGACTCGCTGATCGCGGAGAACAAGAAAAAAACGGGATTCGCGATCCGCCCGACGCCGTTCCGCGACACGCCCGAGCAAACGATCGAGGCGATCTGGGAAGCCTACCGGGGAAAAGTCGTTTTCGTCGACGTATGGGAAACCTGGTGCGGTCCTTGCCGCCGGGCCATGGAAGCCACCGAGCCGATCAAGAAAGAGCTCGACGGCCGGGGTATCGTCTACCTCTATCTGGCCAGCGAGTCCTCGCCGCTCGAGGCGTGGCACAACATGATTCCCGGCATACCGGGCGAACACTACCGGCTGGACCAGGAAACCGCCGCCGCGTTGCGGGAAAAGTTCGGATTCAACGGCGTACCCTCCTATCTGCTGATAGACCAGGAGGGGAAGGTCGCATATCAGCGGACCGGATTCGAAGGTCCTGAAAAAATAAGGCAGCTATTGCTCGAAGCTTCGGAAAAATAGGTATCTTCGGGAACGAATACGACAAACGAACCATACTTATGAAAAGCGTCGAAGACACGCTGCTCGGGCGCCGGTCGATCCGGCGGTACGAGCGGCAACCCGTCGAGCGGGAAAAGCTCGACCTGATCTACGCGGCGATCCGCAACACGCCGACCAGCTACAACGGCCAGCAGTTCTCGGTCATCGCCGTGACGGACCAGACAGTCAAGGAGGAATTGTACGAAATCACCGGCCAAAAGCAGATCAAGACCTCGGCCATTTTACTGGTTTTCTGCCTCGACTATCACAAGCTCCGCGTGGCGGCCGCCGCCAAAGGCATGCGGACGCCTCCGTTCGAGAGCACGATCGACGGCTACACGGTCGGCGTGATTGATGCCTCGATGGCGATGATGAGCGCTGTGACGGCCGCCGAGTCGCTCGGACTGGGCTGCTGCTGCGTGGGCTATGTCCGCACGGCCGATCCGCGCCGCATATCGGACATGCTCGGCCTGCCCGAAGGCGTATCGATCGTCTGCGGACTGACGATCGGCTATCCGCGGGAGATGCCCGACCTGAAGCCGAAGCTGCCCGTGGAAGCCGTCGTGCACGAGGGCCGCTACATGCCCGATGAGAAGCTGGCTCCGCTGCTGGAGACGTACGACCGGCAAGTCGCCGAGTTCAACCGCAGCCGGACCGGCGACCGGACCGACAACGACTGGGCCGGCCACATAGCCGACTACCACCGCCATTCGATGGAACACGGCATCGGAGAGTACCTCGAAAAGCAGATCGGGCTGGAGAAATAGATCCGGACAGGTTGCTCGGGGCGGCTCGCCGAAAGGAATTACAAACCGCATCGTCGGCTGTTTTCGGAATGCAGGATAGAGACTTAGACTTCGCGGTATCGCTCTGTATCGCGCCCTCTCGCAGTCGGACATATACCCGCTTCCCATCCGGCCCGAGACTTTGTCGTCTGAAAGGTATGCAAGCTGTATACGGAACGAGGCGATCGCACGACAAGACGATGATATATTGAGCATTTTCCTCGGTTCGACACGACCGATCGGAGAATCAATATTGAGCGGAGTAATCGGGAAAAGAGCGCAACGACTCGGCGTCCGGACGGTCGGCAGCGGTTTACGATGCTTTACTGTCGAACAACTCTTTCTGCATGTATCGGCGACCGGACGAGCGGCAACGCTATGCCGTCGAATCACTCTTTCCGAATGCGAAAAGGTCGTGCGATTTCCGGATCGTACAAAATCCGATGCCGTTTTCTCAGATGAAATAGCCTCCATGCCATTCATGGCATGGAGGCTAATTGAGTTCTCCGCCCGCCATCCGCTATCCGGTATAGCAGGACTTTTCGGAGCAGGGCGGGGAGGCGGAGGTGGCCGGTCGGTCTCAGCCAGGTATGTCGCTCGGCCCGTCCCGACGGAGTACTGGCTTTCCCCTCCGCTCGGTTTGCGCCTCTTTCGGGGAGATTATTGCGCCTTAGTGAAGACGGGGGTAATGGTATTTCCGTCGTATGTCCAGGAAGCCTGCGAAATAAACGACGGGATATCGCTGTCGTCAAACCAGGCCGTTACCGGGAATATCGAAACGCCGTTGCCGGGATTGTCTTCGTAGTACAGCGTCGTCAATTTCGTATTATGGCTCACATCCAACGAGGCGAGTTGATTGGAGTAGCAGGACAGCCACGTCAGTTTCGTATTGTTGCTTACGTCCAACGAAGTGAGTTGATTGGAGTAGCAGAACAGCCACGTCAGTTTCGTATTGTTGCTTACGTCCAACGAGACGAGTCGATTGGAGTAGCAGGACAACTCTTCCAGCGACTGGAAATATTCGATACCTTTCAGAGAGGTCAACAAGCCATAGCCGGCGAAAGTTCCGTCCACGCGGAGTGTCCTAATGTCTTTCACCTCTCCGAAAGCGATATGCTCCGCGTCGGCGATATAGCCCTTTTGCTGCAATACTCGGGCGAACCGCGGATCGAATGCGGCGGTTATATCCGCATCGTCGTCGGGAGTTGCCGTTACCATTACGGTACAGGCAGCAGATTTGCCGCCTGCCGTAGCGGTAATCGTTGCGGTTCCTTCGGCTACGGCCGTCACCGTGCCGTTATCGCCGACGGTAGCGACGGCCTCGTCATTGCTGCTCCACGTTACGACCTGATCTGAGGCGTCGTCGGGCAACACGGTCACTGAGAGGCGTTCGGTCTGTCCGACGGCGAGTTCGATTGCGCTTTTGCCGAGTTCGACGCCCGATACGGGAATCGGGTCGTTGTCTTTGCTGCACCCCGCGACCAGTAGCAGGGCGGCCAAAGCCGGACACATAAATCTGGCGGTTCGTTTCATCTTTTTATTCGGTTTTAATACGGTTCGCGTCCTTCTTCTCGAACAGAACGTGTATCCACAGCGGCCGGCGGCGACCATAGAGCAGGTATTGAATCCGGTTCAGCGCGCGGGCCGGAAAGCAGACGGCCCATTTCAACGGCCCGATCTCCGGACGGACGAGCTTCGCCCCGCAATGCACGCACCCTTCCTCCTGGGCGTAGCTGCCGTACGGATACCCGCAAAGACGGTAAAGGAAGACCGACAGCGGATTGGTCACGGCCTGCCCCCGCCCGACGAGCCGGGCGTCGCGGACCTCCATACCCGGGAAAAGCTCCTCGAGCCTCCCCCGGTCGAAACGGCTCAGGTGACCGGTCGTCGGATTGACGGCCCCGCAGCGCGCGCACCGCGTCCGGTTCGCGCGCAGATTCTGACGATAAGGCACGCCGATCAAGGCCCAGCGGGAAGCAACCCGCGCAATCTCGCCGCAGGCTTGCCTCAGCTTCTGCGGCGGCACATGCTCCAATACCTCGGTGCAGAACACCGTATCGAACGACCCGTCGGCGAAATCGAGGGCCGTCACGTCGCCCTGTACGGGCACGATTCCCGGCTCGTCGATCTCGGGTTTCCGCAGATCGAGCGCCGTGACCTCCCTGTAAAGAGCGGTCAGGCGTCGGGACAGATAGCAATCCCTCGCCCCGATCTCGAGCACGCGGTCGCCGCCCGGCGCAAGCGACATCAGGTCGGCGATGCGCAACTGCTCGCGCGCGCCGGCGCGCTGTTCGGCCAAATCGAACTCCATGACGTCAAATTTCAAAGATACTCACCCGCATCGTCCGCCCGTCGAGCACGAGCAAGCGCCCCGCCAGCGTCTCTCCGAAGCCGGATAAGAGCTTGACCGTCTCGAGGGCCTGCAAGGACCCGATCACGCCCACCACGGGCGAAAGCACTCCGACAATCTCCTTCTGAGGTGGCTCCTCGGGATAGAGCGACCGGTAGCCGCCCGCCCCGCGAGCGTGGAACACCGATACCTGTCCCCCTGCCTGCTCGGCCGTTCCGTATACCATCGGCACGCCGGCCGAGGCGCAATAGTCGTCGATCACATAGCGCGCGGCATAGTTATCGGTACAGTCGACCACTGCCTCCGAGCCGTGCAACCGCTCGGAAGCATTGGCGGCCGTCAGTCGCCCGGCGACGATTTCCAAGCGGCAGCCGGGATTCAGCCGCGAAAGACGCGCGGCCGCAGCCTCGGCTTTCGGCGCCCCGATCTCGGCAGTCGTGTACAGCACTTGGCGCTGCAGATTGCTCGGCGACACCGTATCGCTCTCGACGATCCGGATACGCCCCACCCCGGCCGCCACGAGATAGTTCAGTACGGCCGAGCCGAGCCCGCCGGCCCCGACGACCGTCACCCGGCTTTCGAGCAGCCTCGACTGTCCCTGTTTGCCGAAGCCGTCCACCAACAAATTGCGCTGGTAGCGCTCCCGCTCTCTTTCGGATATTTCGCGCATCGGTAAACGTTTACCGCAAAGATAGCAATTCCGCAGCGAATCGCGCACTTCCGCAGGCTCGGAGCATCGACCCGGCGCACGAAGCGGATACAAACCGTTCCTCCCGACCGGGACTATGCTACGGCAAGTCCGTCGATCCTTGCGGCAGGGCGGACACCTTTCCGGCTCCGATCAGGGAAGAGACGCCGGACGGACCGTCTCGGGACGCATATCCGTACTCCGCACTCCCGGCCCTATTTTTTCAGATTGGGAAGGAACCACGCCGCCAGCCCGATCAGCGGCATAAAGCCGGACAGGTTGTAGATGAAATCGATTCCGCGACTGTCGGCCAGATCGCCGAGAACCGCCGCCCCGATTCCGGCCACGCCGAAAGCGAAACCGAAGAACAGGCCGGAAACCAGTCCCAACTGGTAGGGCAGCAATTCCTGAGCGTAGACCAGAATGGCGGGAAACGCCGATGAAAGCATCAGCCCGGCGCAGAAGCTCAGCACGACCGTTGCGACCAGACTGTCGACATGGGGCATGGCGAGCGAAAAGGGTGCCGTTCCCAGAATCGACGCCCAGATCACGTACTTGCGGCCGAACCGGTCGCCGGCCGGGCCGCCGAGCATCGTTCCGAAAGCCGTTGCGGCCAAAAAGACGAACAGCAGGATCTGCGACTGGCCGATCGTAACGCCGAACTTGTGGATCAGGTAAAACGTATAATAGTTGGTCAGCGCCGCCATGTACATGTACTTGGAGAAGATCAGCACGAGCAGCACGGCGATCGCCCATACGGTCCTGCGCAACGACAGAGGCATACCGGCCCGGACGGTTTCCGCTTCGTCCGTCGCCGGCGCATCGAGAAACGAACGCTTGTACCAACGGCTGATCGGCACCATGATCGCCACGGCAACCAGCGCGAAGACGGCGAACCAGGCAAAATGCGCACGTCCGTACGGCGCGACCAGAACGGCCACCAGAAGCGGCCCCAACGCATAGCCCAGATTGCCGCCCACCTGAAACAGCGACTGAGCCAGCCCCCGATGTCCGCCCGAGGCGAGCGAAGTGAGGCGCGAGGCTTCGGGATGGAATACCGACGAGCCGATACCCGTCAGCGCCGTCATGGCCAGTACGCCCGCGAAAGAGGAGGCATAGGCCAGCCCCAACAGCCCGAACATCGTGACGGCCATGCCCGCAGGCAGAGCCCACGCCGACGGGCGCTTGTCGAAATAGAGTCCGGCCAACGGCTGAAAGACCGAACCGGCCAGTTGATAAATCAGCGTGATGAGCCCGATCTGGGCGAAACTGAGCGTCAGGTCGTGCTTCAGCATCGGATAGATGGCCGCAATGACCGACTGCAGCGTATCGTTGAAAAGGTGCGCCACGCTCAGAGCCCACAGAATGCCGAATGTGATGCCGGTCGCAGCCCGGCTTCTGTCCCGATCCATCGAAAAATCGTTCTTAACGGTTCGTCCGTCGCCGTACGCTCGTCCCCGTTCCGGAAGCGGCAGAATCCAGCCTCCGGCGGGAGCCCGGCGAAAAATCGCCCAAAGGTACGCATTTCTCCCGTGCATCCAACCGAATCCCGGAGCGAATCTTCGCGCTCCGTGTCGGGGCGTTCGCCGTTTTGCCACAAGCGGCTTTTTCCTGCGGTCGTTACGGCGGAATACCGTTCCGCACGCGCCCGGTCCTGTCGGACGCTCTGTTCGAAGCCGTACAGGAGCGCGGCAAAGCAGAAGGCCGCCCCAGAAACCCGGAGCGGCCTTTTCATGTCGGAACATTCCCGAACCGTCGGCGAAGAACAGCCCGGATTACTTTCCTCCTCTCACGCAACGCACCGAAAACGCGTTCTGCTGCGGGAAATTCATATTCGCATTGGGTTTGGCAACGGCCGTAGTGGCAAAACCGAGGAAAGATCCTTTCTCCCCGCTCGCTTCGTCACCGGTCCAATAACGGCCCTGAGCCGCAAGCGAGCCGTCGGCCGCCTTGCGATAGCCGGCCGCAGGGAAGAAGATCGCATCGGGGCCCAGATTCATACCGGCCACACCGTCGATCGTCGTTACCTCGTAAGTCTTGATCAGCTCGACATACTCGGCCTTGGTCGGCAGACGCCACGTACCGGTCGGAGCCACCAGGGCGCACGGATCGCCCTCGTTATACGGAATGTCTCCCCATGCGACCGTCGTTTCGGAAGGCATGTAAGCCGTCCCACCGTACTCCGTACCATCGGACGAAACGCCGTACACGCTCCTGAATTTGAACAGCAGCCCCAGATCGGTCGGAGCACCGACCGCGAACTGACCGTCCTTAAGCACGATGTTACCCTCGGCCCATTGCAGAGCCTCCGGTTCTCCGCTCTCTTTCTTCGCCTGCCGGACACTCTTGCCCGTGTAAATGCCATTGACGTAGATCTTCAGCTCGCGGTCGGCATCGGTCTCATTTGCCGGAATAGAAAACCGGGCCGTCGGCGAGGTTTTCGACGCATCGACCGTCATGTCCACGTCGCCGCCCCTGACCTGAACCGGGAACTCGGCCAAGTCGCTCTTGCACGTAACCGTCAGATCGAAAGCGTCGGATGTCTGGACGGTCGAGGGCGTATGGGAAACATAAAACGCATAGTTCACGTTTTTCACGCAACGCACTGAGAGAGCGTAGTTTTCCCCGACGGGATAGACCTCGCATACCTCTTCCTCGAAACACATCGAATAGATTCTCGTGCTCGACCAGATATAGCCGAACTCGCCCTGCCCCCGGTACTCGGCCAGTCCCGCTCCCGTATTGTCGTAAAGGATACCCGCCGTCGGAACGAACAGCGCACCTCCGGCATAAGACTGCCCGAGCACGCCGTTCAGCGTCAGGGAATCGCCCGCCGTACCGTTCAGCGCCTCGATCTCGGACCGCGTCGGCAGGCGCCATGTATCGGCCGGGGCCACCAACCGACAGGGATCGCCGCCGGCGTCGGCCGCCATATCCTTCCAGCCTATCGTGACCGGGTTCGGATTATAGGCCGTACCCTGATAATAAGCCGCTCCGGGATCGTACGGCATACCGTACGTGCTGTTGAACTTGAAATACAGGCCGTAGTCCGTCGGTGCGCCGATCGCGAACTGGCCGCCCTCGAGCACGACATTGCCCCGGGCCCATGTCGTCTGGCCGACCGCGACGTCGGTATACTTGGACTGCTGAACGACGCTTTTTCCGCAATCGGCCCCGCCGACGAATATTTTCAACTCGCGGGCCTCGGCGCCCGTATTGGCCGGTACGGAGAAAGTCACCTCCGGATCGGATTTCGATCCCGTTTGCGTCAGATCGACGCCCTCGCCCCGAAGCGCAACGGGAAACTCGTCCATATCGCTCTTGCAAGTGACGGTCAAGTCGAACGCATCGCCCGGAACAGGTCCTTCGGGCGAATGCGACACGTACAAAGCATACCCGGCCTTATAAGTCTGCGTAACGCTCTGACCCGTGTAGTCGTCGTTCACGTAAATTTTATAGACACGATCCTCCGTGCCGTCGTTGGCCGGAATGTCGAACGAAACGGTCAGACGGTCCTTGCCGGCCTTCTCAACGAACTGCTCCTCCTCGCAGGCGACCATCACCTCGAACTCGTCGAGCTCGCTCTGGCAGGTGACCGTCAGTTCGAAACCCTCGTAAGTCTGCGGCTCGGTCGGAGTATGAGACACATAGTGCGCTCCGCCCTCGTTGCGCACGCAGCGCACTGAAGCCAACGAGCCGGTCAGGTTGTAATGCACGAACACGTAAAAATCGTCGGTCCCGAGCATCATGACCGAGCCGTGACCCTCCACGTCCTCGCCGCTGCCCCAGTATCCTCCGTTGGTCTGCTTGAACCCGATGCTTCCCAGCGTATCGCAGGCTCCGGCCAGCGGCATCAACAGTTTCCCTCCGTCGAATACGCGGCACGCCATGCCGTCCACCGTTTTCACTCCGTCTTCGCAATACGAGGCCAACTCCTCCAGCTCGCCCATCGAGGGTAATCTCCACCGGCCGGCCGGAGCAAGCTGGGCGCACGGATCGCCGTTACCGGCGGGAATATCGGCCAAAGCGATCGCCGACGGACTCGGATCATACGCGGTCCCACTGTAAGCATCCCCGTCCGACAGTATGCCATACGTACTCCGATGCTTGAAATAGAGGCCGGGGTCGGATTCGGCCGCAGCGACGAACGACCAGTTCGTCGGAAGCAACTGCTCCGACAGAGCCGCCGGCTGCGATTTCAGGGTCAGATTGCCCTTAGCCCAAACGGCTTCGCCGATCCGGACCGAACCAGGCTGCTGCTTGGCATGGCAAACCTCCACCCATTCGTCCTTACTCAGAAGAAGAATCGTGACGTCCTGTACCTCCTCTCCCAAATATTGGGGTATCTCGACGGTCACCTTCTTTTCCTCGTACTGCGACACGACGCCGGTAGGGTCAGCATCGGAAGTGACTTTCAACTGCCACGATTCGTTTTCGGTATCGACAGTCAGACCGAAAACTCCTCCATTCCACGAAACCGTATCCGGAACGGCCGACTGCACGAGGCGAACGGAATCCTCACCGGGCAAGGGACCTCCCGGCGTATTGTCATCCTTGCAGGAAACGAACACGCTGCCAAGGAACAATAAAAACAAAACGACACTGGTACAAAGATTTTTCATAAGCATTTAAATTTTGGGTTTTAAAAATCCTATCAATCTCTAAGACGGCGACATCCCGCTTCATCAAACGGAACGGACTGACCATGGCAAATTTAACAAAATTTTCAGCCTGGGGTAATTATTTTAATAACATTTCCCGGAAAAGCCGGAGCGACTCGTCCGGATCGTGACAAGCAAGGGAGAAAATACGCACCAACCGCAGCACAGAAAAGCGCACCGCCCTCCGGTCGTGCCACGCGGCGAGCACCACGAAGCAGAGAATCCGCCCGCACGTCCCTTCCGGACGTTTTGTCATTGCAAGGAACCATCAGTACAACGGTACGCCGTACTCCGCTGTCGGCCGCTTCGAAACAAAAAGCTTCGCGCATGGTAACGCGAAGCTTTCGTATGCAACAGTCTCAACGGATGCCCGACCCACCCGCAAAGGTTCCTTACCGGTCATTTCCCGCTTTCATGCTTCTTGCTGTACAGGAAACGCTTGATCTTGTGCGTGGGCGTTTTCTCGAAGCCCTCATGGTTCTCGACGACCACCGAAATGCGCGAGAAACGGTTTACCTTGGAATTGACATAGTGCAGCAACTCCTTCTTGATTTCCTCCATCCGAGCGCCGAGCTTCTCCTTGACCGTCTGATACTTGCGCTCGAGCTCCTCGCGGTTGAAATAGACGATCGCCACGAGCTTGCCCATATCGTCCTCCTGAACCAGCGAATCGTTGACCAACGCGTGGCCGTTGAGCACGTTCTCGATCTCCTCGGGATAGATGTTCTCGCCGCTCGGACCGAGGATCATGTTAGAAAGCCGCCCTTTGATGTACAGATATCCGTCGGCGTCGAATACGCCGAGGTCCTTGGTACGGAACCAGCCGTCCTCGGTGAACGAGTCGGCCGTCGCTTCGGGATTCTTGTAATAGCCCATCATCACGTTCGGTCCCTTGACGACGATCTCGCCCTCGCCCGAAAGAGGATTCACGTTGTCGAGCCGGGCCTCGATGCCTTGCAGCATCGGTCCGGTCGACTGGTGGCGCACCATGGTCGGATTGACGCCGGCCAGCACGGGCGCCGTCTCGGTCAGTCCGTAGCCGATCGCATAAGGGAACTTGCCCTCGAAAAGAAATTGTTCGACACGGGGATCGAGTTTCGCACCGCCGATACCGAAAAATCGTATCCGGCCGCCGAACAGCCTCATCAGCTTCTTGCCGGCGATCCGGTGCAGCCATTTGCGTCCCCACTCGCGATCGTAAAGCCAGCGCATCAGGCGGTTCGCCGAAAGTTGCGGAAGAACTTTGTTCTTATAGATTTTCTCGATGATGAGCGGAACGCTAAGCATGATCGTCGGACGGACGACCCGGAGGACCGGAAGCAGGACCGACGCCGTGGGAGCCTTGTCGAGGTAAACGACCTGCGCACCCCACATGAACGGCAACAACATGCCCAGCGAGCACTCGAACGTATGCGAAAGCGGAAGGATCGACAGGAAAATATCGGTCGGATAGACCGGCTGAAGCACGCTGACCATAGCCAGTTCGCTGCACAGATTGCCGTGCGAGAGCATCACGCCCTTAGGCTCGGACGTCGTGCCCGAAGTATAGATGATAGCGGCCAGATCTTCGCTCCGAGGAACGGAAACGACGCCCCGCGCGGCAGCTTTCCGATGCGAGATCACGCCCAGGTTCTTCGAACGCACGACCAACAGATCCTGCTCGGCGATCACCTCCTTGGACACTTTCGTATAGAGCTTGTCGGACGCGACGAGCGCCTTGGCTTCGCTGTGCAGGATGATCCGGTCGATCTCCGGTCCCGAGAAGTCGGGCAAAATAGGAACGATCACCAGGCCATGGATCGCGGCCGTGAAATAGACTACGCCCCAGTTGGGCATATTGTTGCTCAGCAGAGCCACCTTATCGCCCGCGCCGAGCCCGGCAGCAACGAACGTCTCGGTCAGGGCATCCACCCGACGGGCGAAATCGTCATACGTCAGCCTTTCTCCGCCGTACAGTGAAGAACATCGATTGGAACCGTACGTTTCGATACTGTGCAGATACAGTTCCCGAAGTGTATTGAACGTCATGTCTGATCTTTTGGAATCGCTGTAACGCCTGTTCTACGAACGCAAAGTTAATTCTTTTTATTTTTATATCCGATTTTTCCGACCTTTGTCTCATGAACGCAACCGAACGGATACTGCGGCACGCCTCGCAACTCGGATTCGACGATTGCGCCGTAGCCCGATGCCATCCGCTGAACAGCCAGCGGGAGACTTTCGAGGAGTGGCTCGAGCACGGCTACGACGGTTCGTTGAGTTACTTGCGGCGCCACGTCGCCAAGCGGTTCGATCCGTCGCTGCTGGTCGAAGGCGCGCGGTCGGTCATCGTCTGCGCGGTCAGCTACCATCGTCCGCTCTCCGAAGGCGATATACCGTCTCGCATAGCCTCATACGCTCACTCGCGCGACTATCACCTGACGCTCCGCGAGAAGCTCGCCGAACTGCTCGTCCTCGTGCGCGAACTGTACCCGGATTCCGAAGGACGCGCTTTCACCGATACGGCCCCGATCGTCGAGAAGGCATGGGCCGCCGAGGCCGGACTCGGCTGGATCGGACGGAACTCGCTCCTGATCCATCCCCGTTTGGGATCGTTCGTGCTGCTGGGCGAAATCGTCACGACGGCCGAGCTCGACGCCGGCCGGCCGACCGTGCCCGACGGCTGCGGAAACTGCCACCGCTGCATCGACGCGTGTCCTGCCGGAGCCATTCTGCCCGGACGGAGAATCGACGCTTCCCGCTGCATCTCGCGCCGGACCATCGAACGCGGCGAAGGAGACGAAGGCGAGCTGCACGGATGGATTTTCGGCTGCGACCTGTGCCAACGGGCCTGTCCGCACAACCGCCGGGCCCCGATCGCCTCGAACGAGGCTTTCCGTCCCGTGCCCGAACTGGAGCGAATGAACGCCGAGCAATGGCTCGCTCTGAATCGGGCCCAGTTCGACCGGCTGTTCTCCCAAACCCCGCTCGCCCGCTGCGGACTGCAAAAACTGCAGGACAGAATCCGGAAACTCGGAAAAGAATAGGCTCGTCCGACCGCATCCACGACAGCCCCGGCAACCTTCCTCTTCGTGCCGTAACGATGCACATACCGTTCCACAACGGCCAGCCGAAAGCCCGGACGGTCGTCATGCAGAGCGCCCGACGTCGTCGAGCCGGCAAGCCGAACGGACCCCGCCGCCCGGAACGATCGCCGGTCACACTTCCGCCGCGCGTTTCTCCGAACGAAAAACGCAACGGATCGGACGATCCGTTGCGCCTGTCTATAAACGGTCCTCGCTTCCGCCGACGTCAGTCCGAGCCGCCCTCCATATACTCCAACTGCCATTGCAGCTCTCCGGCGACTTCGCGAAGCGTTCCGTCCGCCGAAGCCGCACACAGCTGCTCCCAAAGCTTCACCCGTTCGCACAAAGAGGGCGAGACGGTCGCCAGCGAGCGCATCAGCATCACCAGCCCCCGGCCGACAAAACTCTCCAAATCGCCTCGCCGGGCGATCCGGTCTGCCTGTTCGAAAAAACGGTCGGCCCATGCGCGGTTCTTTTCCGCGCGGATAGCCGACGCGGCCGTCAGCAAGCCGGCATACCGCTTCATCGGCTCCGGCGAGCCCATCCATTCCAAAGCCATATCCGGAGCATCGGGCGCATGGCGGAACAGCGCGCTGACGACCTGTTCGACCAACTCGGTATTGGTCAGACCGTCCGCCCACTCCCGCATCTGGGCGGCAGTCACTTCCGAAGGGTCGTCGATAAAGGCGGCCGCGAGCTTCAGCTCCCGAACCTGCTGCCTGAAAAGAAACAAGGCGAAAGCATGCGCCGGAGCGTACGCTTTCGCGATCTCCCTGATCGTCGGCACGGAAACGCCGTAGCTGAGCGGATAGTCGAGACCCCGGCTGCGCATGGCATCGACGACAGCCCCGTTCATTTCCACCTTCAGCCGACGCAACAGACCGATCATTCGCTGGGTATCGTCCATGTCCCGGCTATTTGACCGACGTCACGGGCAACTCGATCACCTGCCCGAACTGATACAAAGGCAGACGGCTCTGCGCGATCTCCCGGTTGCCGTCCATCAGCCGGCAATTCACCATGTCGGCCACGCGGTAAAGAATCGTGCCGCGCGAATCCTTCGAAGCGCGACGCTCCGGAGCCAGGCTCTGCGCCTTGTTCTCGGGAGCGAGCTCCAGCAGGACGGGCCGACCCGACAGATCGTCCGCGGACAGCAAGCCGGCGGTATCAGAAAAACGGCAGACGACCGTCGCCGGCTCGTCCTTCGACGGCACGACGCTGAATTCCCGGATGATTCTTTGACGGAACTGCTTGCCCAGAAACAACGACAGATACTCCTGTTCCAGCCGGTCGATCTCTTCAAGCGCAGCCTTCAGGCCCGCGCCGAACACGTTCTCGCCCGCCTCGCCCGTCACCAGATCGATCCGATGGCGCCGCAACGAGAAGATCGCATTGGCGGCATCCTGCGCCATCGACTCGGGACTTTTCTCGACGAGGCTCAGCCGATCGACCGACACCTTGACGAACGAGGTATCGCTGTCCAGATAAGACACCGCCTCGCAACGGTCGGGAACAGGCCCGCGAAGCGGACCCGCGCAGTCCCATGCAGGAGGCAGAGGCTTCTGGCCGGCAGCGGACGCCGCTACGAACCCTTCCGGAGTCACGTCGTAAATTCTCAGCGGACTCTTGTCGGGATTGTCCAACGCATACACTTCGGCCGGATCGGCTTCCTGAGCCGCGCAGAGCGTCGCGCTCTGAATCGTGTAGATGTCTTTGTCCGCGAGCGGAGCCATCACGCCCAGAAGTTTCTGAGCGAAGCGGGCATACGGGCCCACTCGCACGCTTTCCCTTTCGGCAACGACCTGCACGCGAACCACCGAGCGGGGCAACGCATAGGCCACCGTATTCCCCTCCATCGGCTTGGACGGCTTGTAAGCTTTCACTTGAGCCGACGCGCCCGCAACAGTCAGGGAACCCGCCAGCACCGAAATCATCAGCTTTCTCATAATCATCCTTTTAGTTTATGTCCGTCGGCATCCTCCTCGGGACACCGAACCAAACAAAGTTATACTATTTTTCCAAAAAGAGACTTACATCTTCAGGTAAAAATCGCCCGTCAGCTCTTTGTAACGGGCACTGTACCCCCGGCGGTCTTCGGCTTCGATCACGAGCGTCTCCTCCTGCAAATCCTGCCGCCGGGGGGAAAACTCCGCGCACAGCCGCCTGACGGGACCGCCCGGAACCGTATGCACGGCCAGTGCGCGCACCTGGTACAATCCCTCGTTCAAAGCCGATGCCGCAAAGTCGCATGCGGTCTCGGCAGGCAAGATTACCGACAACCGTCCGGAGGGAACGAGCAGCCGCGCAGCCCCTGCGGCCAGATCGGCATAGGACAGGGACTCCGCATGCCGCGCTGCCGTGCGGGCCGGATCGGGCGATTTGAGCGATGCGACGAAATAGGGAGGATTCGACACGATCCGGTCGTACCGGACCGTGCATCCGGCCGCGAAATCGGCGAACGGACGACGGTAAAGAGTCAGCCGGCCGGCCCAAGGCGACGCGGCGAAATTGCCCTCGGCATCGAGACAGCTCCCCTCGTCGATCTCGACGGCGTCGATCCGGGCCGACGGATTGCGCTGGGCCAGAATCAGCGCGATCACTCCCGTTCCCGTACCGACGTCGAGCATCCGCCCGCCCGCCGGCGCCGAATCGCACCATGCGCCGAGCAACACGCCGTCGGTGCCCACCCTCATCGCCGAGCGGGGCTGACGGACGGTGAACCGTTTGAAAGCGAAATAGTCGTTGGCCATCGTCTTGCAATCGAGGCGGAAAGGTACGAAAAATCGCCACAGAGACAAAATAATCGGGGGAGAGCTGAAGCTCTCCCCCTTTCAAATATCGACCGAAAAAATTATTTCACGTACTGAGTCACGCCCGTCATGCCTCTTTGGCCCAAATAAGGACGAATATTGCCTTTCAGGGCGATCTTGACCCGATAGTTCAGCTTATTGTCGGCCAGATTCAACGCATCGCGAATCGGGCCTTCGGGCAACTCTACGGCGATCACCTCGCTGGCTTTCTTGGCCGTGCGCTTGTCGGAGAGCAGAATATTGGTCTTGACCGAAACAGTCTGGGCGTACTGGGCGTTTTCCTCCACGCTCGTGCCGTCGACCACGCCGACGATATAACCGGTGATCCACACGTCGCTCTCCTCCTGCGGAAGGCCCTTGACCGCCGTGATATTGTACGGGTGCTGGGCCGTACCGTCTCCGTTAAGCGGAATCACCTCGATCGTGAACATCAAAGGAGCATAGGGAGGTATCTCGGTGGTGGTGGAGGTCCCGGCCTGACCGGTGCTGCCATAGCCGTACGTAGAAGTGAAAAGGGCTTCGGCCGTCTCCCCGTACCTCATTCCCTTGATGGCCTCATAGAAGCCGCGGACTACCGACGTATCCTCCGACTTGAGCGACACCACGAGCGAGTCGTACTTGGACGAGCTGCTGTTATCGTAGATGTGGTACTTGCGCGCCGTATCGGCGATATTCGTGTCGAAGACGAATCCGTCCATAAAACGCCCCACATAGTAGACGTAAGCTATCGAGTCGTCCTTGACCGTCGCGGTATCGAGCCCCGTGCGGAGCGACCGGCGGTAAAGCCCCGTCTTCAGCGTGTCGGCTATGGTCTGCCCCCAGTTACGGGACGCATACTGAGCCACTTCGTTGCTCTCGTCCCGAAGCGGGTCCGAAATGATCTTCTTCAGCTCCAGATCCATGATGATAGGCGTCTGGGCCGGAACGCTCGATACCTGCCCCTGATACCCTCCGGTAAACGACCGGCCGTAGTTGCCGTAAGCGAGCGTATAAGGAACGTATACCCGGACGCGATCCCCCTCGTTCATCGTACCCACGGCGTCGTACACTCCCCGAGGCAGGTCACCGTCCTCGTAGAACTGAATCATTTGGGGCACATAATGCGTAAAGTACTCGAAAGTACCCTGCTCGACGGCTACCGCGCTGTCGCGCGTAACGAACACGTCGCCGTCGACCATGATCCGGCCGGTATAGTCCAGCTGTATCCAGTCGTACTCGACCGGAGGCTTGATCACTCCCGAGGCGGAGTGCAGTTTCTTGATGTAAATGCCCGAAGGCTGCTTCTCTGCGCCGTCGCCGTACAGGCCCACCCATGCGTCGAAAGCGGCCATCTGCTTCTCGCCCAGATTATCCGAAGGCTCCTTGGCACAGGAAGCGGCCACGATCGCGACGATCGACACGGCCCATGCAATGCGAACTGCTTTATTCATTCTTAATCACTTTTTCGATATAGACAAACCATCTCGTCGCCTGATCGCCGTCCACGACGCCCGTATTCCCGCTGCCGTAAGCCAGATCCGAAGTGACGAACAACTGAAGCGAGTCGCTCTCGCGGGCGCCTTGCAACCCGTAAGTAAGTCCCCGGATCATCGGCGTCGCTCCGAGCACGACCCGCTGAGGTTCGAAGCTCCAATACTCCGTATTCAGCACGGTATCTCCTTCGACCAACGAACGGATATTCGTATAATAGGGCACTTCCGTCGCGCTCACCGAGCCCGAAAAGAGATAAGCGGCGAAATCGAAAACGACCGAGTCCCCGTAGGCGATCTGCGGTTCGCTCTCGTACTCCGGCCGGTCGGCGTTGATCGTGTAACGGTATACGCCCGAGGCTTCGGCATACTCCCAGCCTCTCGAATCGAGAAAGCTCTCGATCGCGGACCGTTGCGAAGTCACGGCATCGTCTTCCTTGGCGCAAGCGAGCGCAAGAGATCCGGCCGAGATCAGCACTATTTGAGTAAACCGCTTCAACATCCCCGTTTTAGCGTACAAATCTACATTTTTTTTCATCCAAAACCAAACGAACCCGCGCGCTTGCCTATTAAACTGCGAATAATCAAAAATATTGCCCCGGACGCGAAAATCCCACGAAAAAAGCCGGGCTTGCCGCCCGGCTTTCGTACGGTACCGACTTTCCCCGGCAACTACGACTTGCTGAGGAAATATTTCTGCGATTTGAGCAGATTCCGGCTTTGCAGCACCATCGTCTTGGTTTCGTTGATGATCGTCAGGTAGAGTATGCTGCTTCGCGTGGTCGAAGCCTTGGCCTTCACGCGCTTGATCTGGCTCTTGATCGCCGCGGCCAGCGTATCGAACAGCTCGTCCCTCAGGCGCAGAATCTCGTCGAGCTGCTCGAAACGGTTCGTCCGAAGCATCTCGTTGATTTTCGTATAGATCGTGCTGACCTGCTCGTTGACCCTCTTCAGATCCTCCAACTGATCGACGCGGAATCCCTCGTGGTTGTTGTTGATATGGTCGAAGCTCGGCCGCGTGATGTGGACCAGCGCCTTGGCGACCTCGTCGAGATAATCGACGATCTGCACATAATAATGTCCCGTCTCGACATAATTCTCCTGCAACTCGAGCAGCGTCGGAAGCACCTCGTGCTTGCGCTCGTGAGCCGCCTGATAAAGGGCTTCCGATTCGCGCACCATCTGCTTGAGCAGTTTGCGGTCTTCGTTGAACAAGCCGATCAGCGTCTGATTGTAAATCGTCGTCACCTTGCTCATCGTGTCCGTTACCTCGCGGATGCAGCGGTCGACGATCGATCCCTCGTCCGAGAGCGCCTTCATTTCGGCCTCCTTGGCAGCGTCCTTCTTCAGCTTGCGGTTATGGAGCACGGTGCTCTCGAACAGCAGGTAGGCGCACAGCACGGTCAGCACGACCAGCGCGATCGTACCGCCCCAAACCAGAGCCGCCGCTACGACGAACGCGATCGTAAAGGCGACCAGAGCCGTGAAAAACCAACCCGCGATCACCGTCAGCACGCCCGTAATCCGATATACGGCGCTTTCGCGGCCCCAAGCCCGGTCGGACAGCGAGCTGCCCATCGCGACCATGAATGTCACATAGGTCGTCGAGAGCGGCAACTGCAACGAAGTAGCCGACGAGATCAGAATCGAGGCCACCGTCAGATTGACCGTCGCCCGGATCAGGTCGAACGGAGCCTTGTCCTTGCGGTTGAGCACCGGCACGAATCGGCTGGCGACGAAACGCTGGATGCGGTCGGGCGTGTATTTCTCGTAGTTCCTGTTGACATTCAGCGCGCTGCGAACGATCGCGCGTGAAATGGAAGTCGAACCGAACCGCTCGACGCCGACGTCCTGACGTGCCAGGTTGATTTCCGTATCGGAAACCGCGCGGGCTTTCTTGGAAAACCACAGCGTGACGACCATAACGAGTCCCGAGAGGAACAGAATCAGCATATTAGCGACAACCGGATCGTTCAGGCTGCCCATCAGCATCGAACTGTCGCCGGTCGTCTTCGCCACGTCGTAAGCGTCCACTCCGGCTACGAAAACGCCGATGAAGTTCACCAGGTCGTTACCCGCGAAGGCAAGCGCGAGCGAAAAGGTCCCGGCCAACACGGTCAATCGCAGTATATTGATTTTCAGAAGGCTCAGCAACGACATCAGCAGACTCCAGCCTGCTACCATAGCTGCCAGCATAGCCAGCGTATGGTGCTCCATCCACGCCATCGCATGCGCGGGAATGACCGAAGTGCCTTTGAGCCCTTTGAAGACGGCGAAATAGGAAATGGCCGTCAGCGCGATCCCGCACCATAGCGCGCCGACGGTGCGCAGCTTCTTCTGGTAGCGGAAAGAGAAGATAAGCCGGGTAACGTACATGACGACCGTTCCGCACACGAAAGCGATCGCCACCGAGATCAGGATTCCACCGATGATCGCCATCGCATTGCCCGTGTTGATCATGTCGGCCATCGAGTCCGGATCGCCGTCGGGCATCGTCACGACCGAGCCGCTCGAGAGCTTGAATACGCAGATGCCTACCGCCGCGCCCAGCAGACCGAACACGAGCGAAACGGTCGTCGACGTCGGCATGCCCAGCGTATTGAACAGGTCGAGCAGAATCACGTTCGTGAACATCACCGCCAGAAACAGCAGCATCACCTCGGCGAACGTGAACATCTGCGGATGGAACACGCCGCTGCGCGCGACCTCCATCATACCGCTGGAGGTAATGGCCCCGACGATGATGCCGACCGACGCGACGGTCATGATCACATAGCGGGGCGCCGCTTTGGAGCCTAAGGCCGAATTGAGAAAATTCACCGCGTCGTTGGAAACACCGACGACCAGCCCGGCCACGGCCAGAACCAGCATGATGACAACGATGGCAAGATACAGATCCATACGATTTCGATTTAAATGCGTTTCGGGGTCATGCGAAAAACCCTTGTCCCGGCCCTCTCTTCCGGCCGTCATACCGGTCATTTCCCGTACCTTAGCGGCCTGTCCCTTTCAAATTCGGCAACAAAAATAGAACAAAATGGCATAAACTTGCAACAATCGGGTCAAATTTACCCGCGCGACGCATCCGACAAAGTTCCTTACAGGCGCTTGAGCGCTTGTCTCACGAGCTCCTCGACCGTAGCCGCAGGCATCTCTTTCCGCAGCGCGCGGAGCACCTTCTCGCTGGCCTGCCGGGCAAAACCGAGCATCGTCAGGGCCGAAAGCGCCTCGTCAAACGTTCCGTCGGCCGCCTGCCGCAGCGGCAGCGCCTCGTTCGCCGGGCAGACGGCTCCGATCTTGTCCCTCAGCTCGACGATGATCTTTTGGGCCGTTTTGATACCGAGTCCTTTGACGCTCTTGAGCACGTCGGCCTGTCCGGCGGCGATGATCGTCCGTACCTCGTCGGCCGTGAAGGCGGAAAGAATCATGCGGGCCGTATTGCCTCCGACGCCCGACACGCCCAGCAGCGCCCGAAAAATGTCGCGCTCTTCCCGGCTGAAAAAGCCGTAAAGCACCTGCGCATCCTCGCGCACGACGAAATGCGTGTACAGCCGGACCTCGGCCCGATCGCCTATCTGCGAAAAAGTCTGCAGCGATATGTTCAGCCAATAGCCTATACCTCCGGCCTCCAGAACGGCCGCCGTCGGCGAGAGCGTCTCGACCCGACCCGTTACGTACTCATACATAATCCTTTCCTATTTTAAGGCAAAATTAGTCAAACAAAAGGAAATATTTATATATTTGCACAACAATAAACCGGGGACGGTCGTGCGCCGGCCTTTCGGCAGCGGAAACGGCGGCGTCCCGGAGATTTCAACAAACCACAACAACCGAACATGAAAAGAATCTTGATCGCCGTATCAGCCGCACTTCTTCTGGCTGCCTGCAACAACAAAAACAGCGCCTCGACGGCAGGCGGGGCCGTAACCGGAGCCGACAGCAGCCAATCGGCCGTCGCAGCGGGCGGAGACATAGCCTATTTCAACATCGACTCGCTCGTCAGCCGATACGACATGTACATCGACCTGAGGGCCGCCTACGAGCAGAAGGCCAAAAAGGCCGATACGGAGCTGACTTCCAAGGGCCGCAGTCTCGAGAACGACGTGCGCGACTATCAGGACAAGATACAGAAAGGGCTGGTAACCCGCTCTCAGGCCCAGTCGATCGAGGAGAATCTGAACAAGAAACAGCAGAGCTTCATGCAGCACCGCGACCAAGTGATGTCCGAACTGGCCGAGGAAGAACAGGTGATGCTGAACCGTATCCATTACAGCATTACCGAGTACCTCAAAGAGTTCAACAGCGACTACCGCTACAAGATGATCCTCAGCTCGAGCACGACGGGCCCGGTGCTGAACGCCGATCCGTCGCTGGATCTGACTCAGATCATCCTCGAGGGACTCAACAAAAAGTACGCGGCCGAAAAGCCCGAGGAAACGCCCAAAAGCGTAACGGGCAAGTAGCGGCTACGGTTCCCTGCGGAGGGTCCGAACCGAAAGGGACCGTCCGCTGCCGGTCCGAACCATTCTGCGCGCGGCAGGTCGTTGGAGACTTGCCGCGCTTTTCATTCCCAAAGATTTCTCTCCATACCGAACCGTCTCCCCGAACACCCGGGAAACGGGAAACCGCCGGAGCGACCGGACCGCCGAGGAGACCTCCTCGTTTCCGGCCGGCATGCCCGTAACGGCAAAGTCCGAGAATCCGTCGCCCTGCCGCAAGTACCGTACACAACCGGATATTTCTCCCGGTCGAACAAACAGGAAATATCCGGCACGCGAAGGACGCTCCGGTCGGCTCCGGCGCTTACCTGCCCGTATTTTCGTTTTGATGAAAAAAATCCTTTACTTTGCATGAAACTATCTCGGGAAAGATATGCGTCTGCATAAATTCAAGCTGTACGTCAAGGTGACGGTCCGGAGACTCAGCAACCCGGTCTTCTTCATGCTGCTGGCCCTATCGCTTTGCCTGTGGTATATCACCAAGCTCAGCTATGTCTACACGACGGACATCCAAATTCCGGTCCGCATCGACAGCACGCTCTACTCGGTCCGGTGCAACGTCGAAGGGGTAGGCTATCAGATTCTCAAGCACAAGATCGCGCCCCGGCGCAACGGCGTGGATATCTCGTCGGACAATGTGGCCGTCACGCCGTCGGCGCGTCAGGCCGGCGTTTACGACATCGCGCCCTTCACGCTTCAGAACATCATCTCCTCCCACATATCCGACCTGAAAATCCTTTCGGTCGAGTCGCCCGTCGAGATCGAATTTCCTCAGCAAGAGCATGATTAAGATCGGCATAACCGGAGGGATAGGCAGCGGGAAAAGCACCGTGTGCCGCGCATTCGCGCAGTTGGGCGTACCCGTCTACGACTCCGACTCCCGGGCGCGCCGGCTGATGAACGAGGATACCGCCCTTCGGACCGCCGTAAGCGGGCTGTTCGGCGATGGGGCGTACGATGCCGACGGACTGAACCGGAAGTATGTGGCCGGACGCATTTTCTCGGACGGGACGCTGCGCGAGCGCCTCAATGCCGTCGTACACCCTGCCGTAGCCGAGGACTTCGCCCGCTGGGCCGAATGCCAGCAAGGACCCTACGTAATCGAGGAGGCCGCTATTCTGTTCGAGAGCGGCGCTTACCGGCAGATGGACAAAGTCGTGACGGTCACGGCTCCCGAGCCCGAGCGGATCCGCCGTACCTGCCTGCGCGACGGCGTCGCCCCGGAAGCGGTCCGCGCGCGCATGGCCGCCCAGATCGACGAAGCCGAGCGGATCGCCCGCGCCGATTACGTGATCCGCTCCGGCGACGAGGAACCCGTCCTGCCGAAAATTCTGGAACTGCACGGGATATTCTGCCGGCTGCGCTGACCAAACGCCCCGGCACCCGCCCGCAGAGAGCGGTCCCGAAACTAACGAAAGCACCTTATGAAACTGACCGTAGGAAAACATAGCATCGACCTGAGCCGTCCCGTCGTAATGACGATCATCAACGCGACGCCCGACTCATTCTACGAGGGCAGCCGCACGCCCCGGGCCGACGATGTCGCGCGCAGGGCGGAGCGGGCAGTCGCCGACGGCGCGGCCATTCTCGACGTGGGCGGCTATTCGTCCCGGTCGGGCGCCGACGACGTGACGCCCGACGAGGAACTGCGCCGCGTCACGCTCGCATTGGAAACGATCCGCCGCCGATGTCCCGACACGCCCGTATCGATCGATACGTTCCGTTCCGAAGTAGCCGAAGGCGCGATCGAACGCTTCGGGCCGTGCATAGTCAACGACATAACGGCCGGAACGGCGGATCCGGCGATCGCCGCCGTCGCGGCGAGACACGGCGTCCCGCTGATCGCGATGCACATGCGCGGCACGCCGCAGACGATGCAGACGATGACCCGCTACGACGATCTGACCGGGGAAGTGCTCGCCTACTTCGTCGAAAAGATCGGCTGGCTGCGCGGCGAGGGCGTGACGCAGATCGTGCTCGACCCGGGTTTCGGCTTTTCGAAAACCGTGGAGCAGAACTTCCGCCTGCTGGGCGAAATGCACCGGCTGGGCGAACTGGGCTATCCGGTTCTGGCCGGCATATCCCGCAAGTCGATGATATACAAGACGCTCGACACGACGCCGGACGACGCCCTCGCAGGCACGACGGCGCTGCACTGGGAATGCCTGCGTCAGGGCGCATCGATCCTGCGCGTGCACGACACGCGCGAGGCGGCGCAAATCGTCGCGCTGTACGAACGGTACGAACAATCCAATGACCGATAGCATGATACGAACCAAGGAGATACGCAAGAGTTTCGGCACGCTCGAAGTGCTCAAGGGAATCGACCTGCTCGTCGAACGAGGCGAGGTCGTCTCGATCGTCGGCCCGAGCGGTGCAGGCAAGACGACGCTGCTGCAAATTCTGGGCACGCTGAGCCGCCCGAGCTCGGGCGAGATCGAGATCGACGGAGAGGCGGTGCACGCCCTTTCGGACCGGCAGCTCTCGCGCTTCCGCAATACGAAAATCGGCTTCGTTTTCCAGTTCCACCATCTGCTGCCCGAGTTCACGGCGCTGGAAAACGTCTGCATACCGGGTTATATAGGCGGCCGCGACCGGCGCGAGGTCGAGAAGCGCGCGGCCGAGCTGCTCGAAATGCTCGGTATGGAGCACCGCTCGTCGCACAAGCCGGCCGAGCTGTCGGGAGGCGAGCAGCAGCGGGTGGCCATTGCCCGCGCGCTGATCAACTCCCCGGCCGTGCTGCTGGCCGACGAGCCGTCGGGCAACCTCGACACGAAAAACAGAGAGGAGATTCACCGGCTGTTCTTCACGCTGCGGGACACGCTGGGCCAGACCGTCGTCATCGTGACGCACGACGGACAGCTGGCCGCCATGTCGGACCGAAAGATCGAAATGGTCGACGGACAGATCGTCCGTTGACGGCAAGCCCTCCCCCGGACATGATACCCGAACCGATCCGCGAGCTGCTCGACGAGCTGTACGAGCGCTACGACACGCCCGGATTCATCGAAGACGACCCGATCTCCGTCCCGCACGGCTTCACGCGCCGGGAGGATATCGAGATCGCCGGCTTCCTCGCCGCGACGATAGCCTGGGGCAACCGCCGCTCGATCGTCCGCAACGGACGGAAACTGATGGAGCTGATGGACCGCTCCCCTTACGACTTCACGATGAACGCATCGAGGAACGAGCTGCTGCCGCTGCTCGACTTCGTCCACAGAACATTCAACGGAGGCGACTGCATCGATTTTATCGGCGCCTTGCGCGGCATCTGCCTGCGCGACGGCTCGCTGGGCGGCTATTTCGAGCGGGAATACGCCGAAACGGGCGACCTGCGGACCGTGCTGTCGCGCTTTCGCACGGCCTTTTGGAGCGCGGATCACCGCCCGAGAGCCGAGAAGCACCTCTCGTCGATCGACCGGGGCGCCTCGTGCAAGCGTTTGTGCATGTATCTCAAATGGATGGTCCGCGACGACGGACGGGGCGTAGACTTCGGACTGTGGAAGTCGATTCCCCCGGCAGCGCTCTATCTGCCGCTCGACGTGCATACGGGCCATATGGGCCGCGCACTCGGACTGCTCGCCCGAAAGCAGAACGACTGGAAGGCCGTCGAGGAGATCACCGCCTCGCTCCGGACGCTCGACGCTTCCGATCCGGTCAAGTACGACTTCGCGCTGTTCGGCGCCGGGATAGACGGATTCCTGAAATAGAATCGCTCCGGAAAGCGCTCCTTCCGCTCGTCCGAAACGACCGGATCGGGCGATCCGCCGACTGCGAGGCCTGCCTTTTGTCGCGGGGGTCTTCCTCGGAACAGACAAGCAGCAGGTCGTCCTATTCGCCAGACCATTCTCGCCCCGTAAGGAACATTCCGAAAATCCCGAAACAGGATTTCCTCGAAAACGGAAGGTCGCGCGACCCGGTAGCCGAGGCTTTCCGCATCATTTGACGGACCGCGCTCCCCTCCGAGACATGGCGACCCCGCTTTCCCCTCCCCTGCAATGAACCTCTCTACCCCTGACGGTCGGATATGGAAAGAGGTATAACGTCGTCCTTGTACGCCCCGACGGCAGCATCTTCCGAAATCGGGACAGCCGGCCGGCAGAGAAAAACCGATACCGGTCCGCATTTCTTCCGAAATCCGACGAACCCGCTTTCCCTTTTCCGCAACGATGCCCTCTGACCCTCAACCGGTCGAACATGGGAACGAGAGACAACGCCGGTCCTTGCACGTCCCCACGGCAGGAACTTCTAAAATCACGACAGCCGACCGGCGGCGAAAAAACCGGAAGACGGACCGTGCCGGCAACCGCGAATCGATCCGGATACGTCCGGAGCCGTCCGCAGAAATTTTCAGAAAGCCTTTTGAATTGACGGGAGAACTCCGTTACTTTGCCCCGTCAGAAACATCAGGAGGGCCGACAAGTGGTAGAATACCTGAACCATGTGGTATTGCAACAGTTCAAAAACTGGATGCTGCCGATCGCCATGATCGTCGGCGGCGTTTTCCACTCGTTTTTCGCATCGCTGGCCTTTCTGACTCCCTACCTGATTTTCCTGATGCTGCTGGTTCCCTACTGCAAGCTGTCGCTCGGCGAGCTGCGCATCGCTCCGCTCCATGTCCGACTGCTGCTCGTCCAGATCGCCGGCGGACTGGGTCTCTACCTCGCGCTCGCCCCGATCGACCCGCTGCTGGCTCAGGGCACTTTCATCTGCGTGCTGGCCCCGACCGCCACGTCAGCGGCCGTGGTAACGGGCATGCTGGGCGGCAGCGTCGCGTCGCTGGCGACCTACTGCCTGCTGAGCAACATGGTCGTCGCGCTGATCTCCCCGGTCGTCTTCTCGTTCGTCGGCTCACAGGTCTCGCTGCCTCTCCTCGACTCGCTACTGCGCATCGGACGGCAGATGATTCCGCTACTGATCCTGCCGTTCGTCGCCGCACTGGCCCTGCAACGCTTCTGGCCTCGGGCGCACCGGGCACTGAGGCAAAGGCAGTCGATCTCGTTCTACCTGTGGGCCGTATCGCTGACGATCGTCATGGGCAACACGATCTCGTTCCTGATCCGACAAGACTCATCCCGGTACGGAGACGAACTGCTGCTGGCCGGCGCCTCGCTCGTCGCATGCGTATGCCAATTCGTTATCGGACGCCGCATCGGACGCAAATACGACCTGAAAATCTCCGGCGCACAGGGACTGGGACAGAAAAACACCGTGCTGGCGATCTGGATGGCGCAAACCTACCTGCTGCCGATCGCCTCGGTCGGCCCGGCCGCCTACGTCGTGTGGCAGAACGTCATCAACAGCTGGCAACTGTGGAAGAAAAGAAGGAGCGAGGCCGAGCAGCAAATCTGAAGCCCTCGATACGCTCGTTCTCCGGCCCCGGTCCAGACAGGAAAGTTCTCTCATAAATGTACTCACAGGGACGTCTCCGCACAAACCGGCGAGTCGTGTTTCCGAATGTTCCGGCTACCGCAGCCGCATATCTCGGACCTAAAGCAACGGCCAACTCCCTCCCGCAAAGAAAAAGGGCGGGACATAGCTTTAGGGATACGGCCAGCCGAAACATAAGAAAACGGACATTCGCAACTGTCATTTCCAGCCTCCGTACTCCATGGCATACAGGTCGAATCCCTCGGCCCAATAATCCTTTTTCACCTCCTTGAGCACGAAGCCCTGCTTCCGGTAGAATCCGAAAGCCAGTTGCGAGGTTCTGACCGTGATCCTCCGGATGCCGCCGAGCGACCCGAGCTTTTCGATCCGGAATCCGAGCAACCGGGTTCCCAGCGATCGGCCCTGATACTCGGGATGCAGGATATCCCAACTGATTTTTCCCGTCGTTCGCTCGTCCGCCAGGTTGATTCCGCCGCAACCGACGATCTTTCCGTCGAAAAGCAGGACGTAGAACCACTCCCTCTCGCAGTCGAGATACCGGCTCAGGTCGGCCTCTTCCTCCGGCGCGAAATACTCAGGCGTATTGGCCCGGATCAGGCTCAAGACAGCTTCCTTATCGGCCGGCTCGTATTCCCGGATCACTATATGACGATCCATTCCCCCCATAACCGATTTCGACAATATAAACAAGATTCGCTAATTATATACTCCATAGTACCTATGTCGGTTCCGGTTGCCACGACTTCGAATCGATCTGTCGAGACTCCGTTCGGACAGGGTCCGCGCCTGAACCGGACGGCATACATACAAGGTCCGGTCGTAGTCGGTACATAAAACACATAATCGTCGCAAGATTGGCCGCCTGCATTCCGGCACATCCCTTCTCGACATATCACCGCGGTTTCCGCCGTCCCGCTCCCACCGGTTTCGGACCCGCAAGCCTGCGTGCAAGCCGAAGCCCGCACGGAAAACGAAAGACCGGGCGTCACAGCCTCGACATCCGGTAATAGACTCCCAGCGGAAGCGACTTGCCGAAAGGATCGGAGAAGTAGAGCTCGCCGAACTGCTCCGAAGAGCACTCGCCGACGAGCTGCCGGACCGCCGTCCGGGCCAGCAGTGCGGAGAGTCCCATCGAGTAAAGGTTCAGCACGAGGAAGCTGCCCCGCGCGGCGAGCAGCTCGCCGCAGAGGCTCAGCATCTCGTTGATATGCTCCTCGAGAACCCATTTCTCGCCGGCCGCTCCCCGGCCGTAAGCCGGCGGATCGAGCACGATGCCGTCGTAGCGGCGGCCCCGCCTCGCTTCGCGGCGGACGAACTTCAGCGCGTCCTCCACGATCCACCGGATTCCGTCCATGCCCGAAGCCTCCATATTCTCCCGGGCCCAACTCACCACCGGTTTGACCGAATCGACGTGCGTTACGTCGGCACCGGCCGCCCGGGCGGCCAGCGAAGCTCCGCCCGTATAGGCGAACAGGTTCAGCACGCGCGCTCCGGCGCCCAGCCGGCGGACTTCGCGGAAAATGAACTCCCAGTTCTCGGCCTGCTCGGGGAAAAGCCCCACATGCTTGAACGAGGTAAGCCCCATGCGGAATTTCAGGCTCATTCCTCCTCCGTATTCCACAAACCAACGGTCGGGCATGCCCGCGCGAAGCGTCCACTCGCCTCGCTCGCCGCTGCGGCCGTCACGACGGAACACGGCGTCGGCCCGTGCCCTCCACTCGTCCTCGCTGAGCGAGCGGTCCCAAACGGCCTGAGGCTCGGGGCGCGCGAGGACGTAGCGTCCGAAACGCTCGAGTTTCTCGAAACGGCCGCTGTCCAGCAGCTCGTAGTCCTTCCAGCCGGAAGCGGACAACAGCTCGGACCGCATTCCGTCCCCGGACGGAGTCTTATCGCTTTCCATAATCCTTGATTGCTATGCTTCGTTTCACTTCATAAAACATTTCGGGCCTTTCCCGTTCCGAGGGACCGAAGCGAAGCTATGGCCGACTTTCCGAGACTTTCCCCCCGAAACGACCCGTCCGGATCAAACCGTCCTCTGCCGCCATGCCTCGGGTCGTCCTGCGCGAGACCCTGCGCCCCGATCATCGCCGGGACCGTCCGGGCTTCCGCTCCCTTCGGGCACCTTCTTCCCGCGCCGGCTCTCCGCGCTCGCCCCGATATACGACGCTCATTTCACAACGGGCGCAATCGAACAGCAGCTCGTACACATGCCGCCCGGACGCCAGAAAAAGGCGTCCCCGATAGGCCGGGTTCTTCCGGAGGCACTGCCCCGTCTCCCGTCTCAGGCAATAGCGCGTCCGCATGACGCGGCAACCCTCGGGAATCGGGCCCGCGTCGAACCCCGGCTCGATCCGACGCACACCGTGCTCGCGGTAGAAGCCGGCGGCCAGCGAATTGACGACGTTTTCCTCGGCGGAAAGCTCCGTATCCGGGAAAAGAGCCCGAAGATTCTCCTCCCGGCGGGACCGGCGGACATAACATGCCGCCCGCCCGGCATCGAGCCGCGAAAGCGCCTCGCGCCTCAGCTCGTTCAGCAAAGAAACGGGCACGAAGCGAGGCATGTCCCAGCGCACCTCGATCCGGCATACTTCATAGCTCGTGTCGCCGGTCTTGGCCGTCTGCGCCCGGACCGTCCGTTCGGCCCGCAACGGATCGAGCGCTTCGTCGAAACGGCCATCGCGCGAGGCCGTCGCCTGCGACGAACCGTCCGAGAACGTCACCGATATCCGGTTCCGAGTCGCTTCGACGGCCGCCTCGACAGGCAGCGTCCGACGGGAACGGCTGCGCTCCAGCGCCCCCGAAAAACGACGGTCGTAATTGCGGAAAATCGCCGTCCCGCACCCGATTCCGTCCATGCGGTTCGGATAGACGCGGCCGTCCTCCGTCCGGTTGACATAGGTCCCCCTCAACTCGCCCGTCTCGTCCGCGAAACAGATGCCGTCGCCGGGGGCAAGCGCGATCTTTCCGCTCATCCCGAACCACTCCCGACCCGCCGAGACGACCGTCCCGACCGCCTCGCCGAGCGACTTGGGCGTATCGAGCGAAGCGACCCCGGCCGCCGGTCCGTCCAGGAAATAATGCGTCGAGCCGCGCGAGAAGCTCTTGGCGGGATCGGGCTCGAAATCGAGCGCGACGCTCCCCTGCGAGGCCCGTTTCAAATCCGGCCGCCGGAAGAATATTTCATCCAGCCGGCTACGGTACCATCCCACGACGTTGCGCACATAGGCCATATCCTTCAGCCGCCCCTCGATCTTGAAGGAGCCGACTCCGGCGTCGATCATCTCCTCGAGCCGGTCCGATAGGTTCAGATCGCGTACCGAAAGCCAGTGCCGGGCCCGCCCCTGCGAACGCATCCGGCCGTCGAGCAGTTCGTACGGCAGCCGGCACGCCTGCGAGCAATCGCCCCGGTTGCCGCTGCGGGGCCCCATCGAACGGCTCATGAAGCAGCGGCCGCTGTAGCAAACGCAGATCGCCCCATGCACGAACGCTTCGATCTCGAGGCCGGGCGCGGCCCCGGCGATCCGCCGCATTTCGTCGAGCGAGGCCGCCCGTTCCACGATCAGCCTCGTAAAGCCCGCCTCGTACCAGAAGCGGGCGCGGACCGGGTCCATATTGAACATCTGCGTCGAGGCGTGCAACTCGATCGGAGGCAGATCCATACGCAGAAAAGCGGCATCCTGCACGATCAGCGCGTCGGCTCCGGCCCTGTACATGTCGCGGGCGATCCGCTCGGCCTCGGACAGCTCGCTCTCGTAGACGAGCGTGTTCATCGTGACGAAGACCTTGGCCCCGAAACGGTGGGCGTAATCGCACAGCCGGCCGATCTCGTCGACCGGCACGGCCGCGCCGGCCCGCGCGCCGAAAGCCGGCGCGCCGACATACAGCGCATCGGCTCCGCAGTCGATCGCGGCGCATCCGTGAGCGTAGTCCTTGGCCGGAGCCAGCAGCTCGACGATTTTTCCCGTGCCCATGGCGCAAAGTTAGCAAACAATCGTCAATTCCGCGTCCCGTCGTCCGGACGGAACGCCGCCCGACTCATGGAAAACATCCGACGCGAAAAACGGCGCCGGGAAAAAACCGGCACAGACCGGGCATGCAGACCACGCCGAAATCCGCAATGCGCCGGCCCCGGTCATTTCACGACACGCATCGCGGAAAGAAACGGCACAATTTTTCTATCTTTGCAAAACTCCCGTTCGGCATGTCCGAACCGAATCTGCACCGCACTTATGAAAAGAGGATCATTCGCGAGCCGCTTCGGCACGATCGCCGCCGTCGGAGGCTCGGTTATCGGACTGGGCAACATCTGGCGCTTCCCGTACGTGGCCGGCGAGAACGGCGGGGCGGCTTTCATTTTGATCTATCTGACGATCAGCTTCCTGATTTCCATTCCGATCATGCTGTCGGAATTCAGTCTGGGTCGCTCGACCAAACGCAACTCGATGCGCGCGTTCAGCAAGCTGGCCCCGGGCACGAAATGGAAATGGGTGGGCTACATGGGCATTCTCTGCGCTTTCATCATTCTGTCGTTCTACTGCGTGATCGCCGGCTGGTCGCTCGAGTTTCTCAAGGAATCGGTGCTGAACCGCTTCCATGACCGCACGCCCGAGCAGGTGGCGGCGGCGTTCGACGGCTTCGTCGCCAGCGGCTGGCGACCGATCGCATGGACGCTCGTATTCATCGCGGCTTCGGCTTTCATCGTCTACTCGGGAATCGAAAAGGGTATCGAGCGATACAATAAAATCCTGATGCCGATGCTGTTTCTGCTGTTGTTCGGCATGGCTCTCAATGCGCTGACGCTCGACGGCGCGCGCCAGGGGATCGACTTTCTGCTGAAGCCCGACTTCAGCAAGATCACCGGAACGACCGTACTGGAAGCCCTCGGACAATCCTTCTTCTCGATGAGCCTCGGCATGGGCTGCATGATCACTTACGGCTCCTATCTGCGCAAGAACGAGAATATGTTCCGCATCGGGGCGATGGTCTCGCTGTCGGACATTACGGTGGCCGTCCTTTCGGGACTGGCCATTTTCCCCGCCGTCTTCTCATTCGGCATCTCGCCCACCTCGGGTCCGGAGCTGGTTTTTTTGACGCTGCCGAACGTTTTCGCCCGGATGAGCGGGGGCTATGTGATCTCGGTCGTATTTTTCGTCCTGCTGTTCTTGGCCGCAATCACCTCGTCGGTCTCGCTGCTCGAAGTCATCATCGCCTACCTGTCGGAAGAAATGCGCATCACGCGGTCGAAAGCCATCGTCTGCACGGCCTGTACCGTAGCCGCGACCGGATCGCTCAGCGCGCTGTCGATGATGCCCGGTTCGGTCCTGACTATCGGAGGAAAAAATCTGTTCGATCTGTGCGACAGCCTGTCGTCGAACCTGATGATGCCGCTGGGCGGTCTGTTCATCGTGCTGTTCGCAGGCTGGGTGCTATCGCCCCGAAAGCTGCGCGACGAAATGACCAGCGGACTGAAATACGGGACCCGCGTCTTCCCGGTCGTCCGGTTCCTGATCCGGTTCGTCATCCCCGTAGTGATCGGTATCCTGTTCGCCAGCCGGATCGGGCTGCTGTTCTAAAGGAGCCGGCCCGTCAGCGGATGCGGCGCCGGAACTCGGCCGCTACGACCGCCGTGGCCATCGCCACGTTCAGCGACTCGGACGTGGGCGCCGCTCCCGGATAGGGCGGTATGAAAAGGCGCCGGGTAACGCAGCGGGCCGTCCCGGACGAGATGCCGTTTCCTTCGCTGCCCATCACGACGATGCCGCCGGCGGAAAGCCCGGCCCGGTAAATATCCTCCCCCTCCAGAAACGTCCCGTACACAGGCGTTCCCCGCTCCGTCGCACGGGTAAGGAACGATTCCAGCGCCGTATAGTGCACCCGCACGCGGGCAATGGCCCCCATCGTAGCCTGAACGGCTTTCGGCCCGAAACAATCGGCGGTGTTTTCCGAGCAGACGATGTCGCGAATGCCGAACCAGTCGGCCAGCCGGACGATCGTTCCCAGATTGCCGGGGTCCTGCACTCCGTCGAGCGCGAGCGCCAGATCGTCCGTCCCCGTGCCGGCAGACAACCGATAGCGGGGCAGCTCGACCAGAGCCAGCACCGGCGTCGGCGTCTTCAGCGCGCTGATTCGCTCCATCTCCTTGGGCGACACGCGTTCGGTATCGACGCTCCCCGCCTCGCTCCGGTCTTCCTCGCCGCAACGGAAAATCTTGCGCACGCGGAATTCCGAGGTGAGCATCTCGCCTACGAGCTTCTCCCCCTCGGCCACGAACAGGCCGGAGGCGGCACGCTCCTTTTTCGAGGAGAGCGAGCGCACGAAGGCTATTTCGGACTTGATCACGGCAATCGGATTATCCCGCCCCGAACGCCGGTGCGGTCCGACAAAGATAGACAAGACGGACCGAATCCCCAAACCGCCGGTCGGCTCCGATACCCGGATACGAAAACGCATGCCGCTTTCCGACCATAGGGCATCGCACCGGAAACGTTTTCCCGCAGGAAACGAGTCTCGGGCATGCCGAATCTCGCCCCCCAACTCCTACCGCAAGGTCCCGACGGATACGACGGACCCGCGCGGCATACCGGCGACGATCCCCGAAAACTTTCCCGCGCCGGCTTGCACAATCGAAAATCTATCCGTACCTTTGCGACTCAGAAACTATTCTGAGCCAGAAGACAGTTTCAGCAAGGGAAGACAATCCATAACTTACTGATAAATAATGTCTGACAAAAAAAACGCCCGTCTGATCCTCGAGGACGGCACTCAATTCGAAGGGTACTCCTTCGGCGCCGAAACGTCCGTTTCGGGCGAAGTCGTCTTCAACACAGCCATGACCGGTTATCCCGAAAGCCTGACCGATCCGTCGTACAGCGGTCAGATCCTCGTGTCGACCTATCCGCTGATCGGCAACTACGGAGTTCCGCAGTTTACGGAGCAGGACGGTTTGCTGCGCTTTTTCGAATCGGACCGTATCCACATCCGCGCTCTGGTCGTCTCCGACTATTCGTTCGAGCACAGTCACTGGAACGCGAGCGAAAGCCTCGGACAGTGGCTCAAGGACAACGGCGTGCCGGGCATTTGGGGCGTGGACACGCGCCGGATCACGAAGATCATCCGCGAGCGGGGCGTCATGCTCGGCAAGCTCGTGATCGAAGGCTCGCCCGAGCCCGCGGAGTTCGTCGATCCGAACAAGGAGAACCTGGCGGCGCTCGTCAGCACGAAACAGGTCGAAACGTACGGGAACGGGAAGTACCGGATCGTACTGGTCGACTGCGGCTGCAAATACAACATCGTGCGCTGCCTGACGAAGCGGAACGCGACGGTGATCCGCGTGCCTTGGGACTACGACTTCACGCAGATCGACTACGACGGCGTGATGCTGTCGAACGGCCCCGGCGACCCGCAGCAGTGCGGGGCGACGATCGCCAACATCCGCAAGGCGATCGCGCTGGGCAAACCCATCTTCGGCATCTGTCTGGGCAACCAGCTGCTGTCGATCGCGGCCGGAGCGACGACCTTCAAGCTCAAGTACGGTCATCGGAGCCACAACCAGCCGGCGCTGATGGTGGGCACGGACCGGGCCGTCATCACGTCCCAGAACCACGGCTTCGCCGTCGATACGACGACGCTCGACGAGGGCTGGGAGCCTTACTTCGTGAACCTCAACGACGGAACGAGCGAAGGCATCCGGCACCGGACGAAGCCGTTTTTCTCCGTACAGTTCCACCCCGAGGCTTCGGGCGGTCCGGTCGATACCGAATTCCTGTTTGACGACTTTATCCAAAACATCGAGAAATGCAGAAAATAAACAAGGTAGAGAAAGTGATCCTGCTCGGGTCGGGAGCGCTTAAGATCGGCGAGGCCGGGGAATTCGACTACTCGGGCTCTCAGGCGCTCAAGGCGCTCAAGGAGGAAGGCGTCTACACGGTGCTCATCAACCCGAACATCGCTACGATCCAAACTTCGGAGAACATCGCCGACAAGGTTTATTTCCTGCCCGTCACGCCCGAGTACGTCGAGAAGGTAATCGAGAAGGAGCGCCCGCAGGGCATCCTGCTCGCGTTCGGCGGCCAGACGGCCCTGAACTGCGGCGTGCAGCTCTACCGCAGCGGCGTGCTCGAAAAATACGGCGTGCAGGTAATGGGCACGCCCGTACAGGCGATCATCGACACGGAGGACCGGGAGAAGTTCGTCGAGAAACTCGACGAGATCGACGTGAAGACGATCAAGAGCGAGGCCGTCACGTCGGTGGCCGAGGCCAAGCGCGTCGCGCACGAACTGGGCTACCCGATCATTATCCGCGCGGCCTATACGCTCGGCGGACTCGGGTCGGGCTTCTGCGACAACGACGAGGAGCTGGACGCGCTGGCGAACAAGGCGTTCTCGTACTCGCCGCAGATACTCGTCGAAAAGTCGCTCAAGGGCTGGAAGGAGGTCGAGTACGAGGTCGTGCGCGACCGCTACGACAACTGCATCACGGTCTGCAACATGGAGAACTTCGACCCGCTGGGCATCCACACCGGCGAGAGCATCGTCGTCGCCCCGTCGCAGACGCTGTCGAACTCCGAGTACCACAAGCTGCGCGAGCTGGCGATCAAGATCATCCGCCACATCGGCGTGATCGGCGAGTGCAACGTGCAGTACGCCCTCGACCCGAACTCGGAGGACTACCGCGTGATCGAGGTCAACGCGCGTCTGAGCCGCTCGTCGGCGCTGGCGTCCAAGGCCACCGGCTACCCGCTCGCGTTCATAGCCGCGAAGCTCGGCCTCGGCTACGGTCTGCACGAGCTGAAGAACAACGTGACCAAGAGCACGACGGCCTGCTTCGAGCCGGCGCTCGACTATATCGTCTGCAAGATACCGCGCTGGGACCTGGGCAAGTTCAAGGGCGTCTCGCGCGAGCTGGGATCGAGCATGAAGTCCGTCGGCGAGGTGATGGCCATCGGCCGTAACTTCGAGGAAGTGATCCAGAAGGGCCTGCGGATGATCGGACAGGGCATGCACGGCTTCGTCGCGAACAAGGAGTTCGAGGTCGACGACATCGACGCCGCGCTCACCCATCCGACCGACAAGCGCATCTTCGTCATCGCGCACGCGCTGAAGAACGGGTACACCGTCGAGCGCATCCACGAGCTGACGAAGATCGACCGCTGGTTCCTCGAGAAGTTGCAGAACATCATCCGGATCGAGAACGAGCTGGAGCAGCACAACAACATCACCCATGTACCCGACGAGCTGCTGCTCGAGGCCAAACAGCGCGGCTTCTCGGATTTCCAGCTCGCCCGCACGGTAGCCAAGAGCACGGCCAAGATCATCGACGCCGACATGCTCGCGATCCGGAGCTACCGCAAAATGCGCGGCATCACACCCTACGTCAAGCAGATCGACACGTTGGCGGCCGAGTACCCGGCCATGACGAACTACCTGTACGTCACCTACAGCGCCTCGGCGCACGACATCGACTTCCCGCACGACAACCGCTCGGTCATCGTGCTCGGGTCGGGAGCCTACCGCATCGGCAGCTCGGTCGAGTTCGACTGGTGCAGCGTCAGCGCGCTGAACACGATCCGCCAGCAGGGACTTCGCTCGGTGATGATCAACTACAATCCCGAGACGGTCTCGACCGACTACGACATCTGCGACCGGCTCTACTTCGACGAACTGACGCTCGAACGGGTGCTGGACATCACCGATCTGGAGATTCCGCGAGGCGTGATCGTCTCGACCGGCGGACAGATACCCAATAACCTGGCCATGCGCCTTCAGTCGCAGCACGTGCCGATTCTGGGCACCTCGGCCACCGACATCGACCATGCCGAGGACCGGCACAAGTTCTCGGCCATGCTCGACGAGATCGGCGTCGACCAGCCCCGCTGGCGGGAACTCACGACGATGGACGATATCTACCGTTTCGTCGACGAGGTGGGATTCCCCGTGCTGATCCGTCCGAGCTACGTACTCTCGGGCGCGGCGATGAACGTCGTGTCGAACCGCTCCGAGCTGGAGCACTTCCTGACGCTGGCGACCAACGTGTCGAAACAGTATCCGGTCGTCGTCACGGAGTTTATCGAGAACGCCAAGGAGATCGAGATCGACGCGGTGGCCCGCGGCGGCGAGGTGCTGATCTACGCCATTTCCGAGCACGTCGAGTTCGCAGGCGTCCACTCGGGCGACGCGACGATGGTATTCCCGCCGCAGAAGATGTACGTCGAGACGATGCGGCGCATCAAGAAGATTGCCCGCGAGGTAGCCCGCATGCTCAACATATCGGGCCCGTTCAACATGCAGCTGATGGCCAAGGACAACGAGATCAAGGTCATCGAGTGCAACCTGCGCGCGTCGCGCAGCTTCCCGTTCGTGTCGAAGGTACTGAAGGTGAACTTCATCGACATAGCGACGAAGATCATGCTCGGCATCGAGCCCGACGTACCGCACAAGTCGGCCTTCGAGCTCGACTACGTCGGCATCAAGGCGCCGCAGTTCTCGTTCTCGCGGCTGCAGAAGGCCGACCCGGTGCTGGGCGTCGAAATGGCGTCTACCGGCGAGGTGGGCTGCATCGGCGAGAACTTCCACGAGGCGATTCTCAAGTCGATGATGTCCGTGGGCTATGCGATCCCGAAGAAGAACATCCTGCTGTCGACCGGCGACTCGCGCTCGAAGATGGACATGCTGTCGGCCGCCAAAGCGCTTCAGGAGAAGGGCTACAACATCTTCGCGACCAAAGGCACGGCCCAGTTCTTGGAAACGAACGGCGTGCACGCGACGGTGCTCCACTGGCCCGACCAGAGCGAGCAGCCCAACACGCTGACCTACATCAAGGAGAAGAAGATCGATCTGGTAGTCAACATCCCGAAGAACCTGTCGAAGACCGAGCTCAGCAACGACTACACGATTCGCCGCAGCGCGATCGACTTCAACATTCCGCTCATCACGAACGCCCGACTGGCGAGCGCCTTTATCACGGCGTTCTGCAAGCTCGACAAGCAGGACATCAAGATCAAGAGCTGGAACGAATACTAACGGCCCGAAGCCGGAACAACAGAGAATGCGCGGCAGAAAACTGTCGCGCATTCTCATGCGTATAACATCATAAACTCCGGACTACGGCGGTTAGAACCATGCCGCCGGACGGCCGAGTCGAAAGCCTCGGAAAATAAGGGGGAATTATTGCGGAGCGTCGCCCGCCATCTATCCGTAACTTTACAGCACGGTTTCCGCCTGCCGGCGGGAAACGCCTCCTCAGCAATCCGAAAGCAACGCAAGGGGTTCCGCCTGTATTCCGGCATTCCATCTTATTCATTGCCATTAGCGGCACCGCGATATCCGAACAGGCCGCCGGCATTTTCATGGCAAGCTCGGAGAAAAAACACGGCGAATCGCTATCTTTGCCGCACAATCGCTTAGCTTATGCCCGTTACGCTACGACATACCCTGCCCGGCGGCTCGCTCGCGCTGTGGCGGATCGACGAGGACACCGCCCGTCTCGCCTCGCTTTGTACCGGGCAGGAAAACGCGTGGGCCGGGACGCTGGCTCCGGAGCGCCGTCGCCGCGAATGGCTCGCATGGCATGCCGCGTTGCACGAGGAAGCCCCTGCCGAGGAAACGTTCTATCGGCCGTCCGGAGCGCCGGCCCTGCGAAGCGGAAAGCATATCGCCGTCAGCCACGCCGGCGGATACGCCGCGCTAATGCTTTGCGACGTTCCGTGCGGACTCGACATCGAACGGGCGGACCGCGATTTCACGAAGACGGAGGAAAGGTTTCTCGCTCCGGACGAGCGGAAGTTGCTGGAATCCGCGGGCGGCCTGTCCGCCGGCATCGTCTGGTGCGCCAAGGAGGCCCTTTACAAATGGTCGGGACTCGGCGGACTCGACTGGCTCCGCGATATCCGCGTCACGAAGATCGATCCGGTCCGGGAAACGCTCGAAGGAACGGCCGGAGGAAAGCGCATCGGGCTGAAAGTCATCCCGCACCCCGAACTGCATATCGTCTTCTGCGCCGGATAGCCCCTGCGGCGAACCGCCGCAAAGCGGCACGCCCGTTTGGAGGTGTCCGTTTTTTCTTCTTACTTTGTCTCGGAGAAATCATTAACCCTAACCGAACATTTATGAATCGAATGTATGCAAAGGCACGCATCGGACTGCTCGCCCTCGTGGCGCTGTTCGTTCTGCTGCCTTCGGCCGGCAAAAGCCAGAGCCGGCAACGAATGGCCGTTCCCGAGGACATGGAGCGCTGGATCAAGACGGTTTTCGCCAAGGGACACATTCCTCCCTTCTCGTTCGTCTACGACGGCAAGCCGTCGGCCCAGTTCATCCGCAAGTGGAAATACTCGGCAAACAAGGGAGCGAGCGACGAAGCGGGAACGATCAAATACCTGTTCACCTACACCGATCCCGTCACCGGTCTGAAAGTAGCCTGCCGTGTCACGGGCTTCGAGGAGTTCGGCGCCGTCGAGTGGATGCTGTACTTTACGAATACATCGCAGCGCAACTCCGCCATGCTGACCGACGTCAAGGTCACCGATTTCGGCATGGAGGCGGGAAAGGACGCTTCCTTCACGCTGCACCATGCCGTGGGAAGCAACGGCGGCCGCGACGACTTCTGGCCGCTGTCGACGCCGGTGGAAGCGAACAAATCGGTTTATATCACCCCCGAAGGCGGACGCTCGTCAGACCATACCGGATTTCCGTTCATGAATCTCGAGGCGTCGGACGGACGGGGCGCGATCGTCGCCGTCGGCTGGACCGGCAACTGGTACGTCGACGTATCGCAGCAGACGCCCGGCACCGCGACGCTGGCCTCGGGCATGAAGAACATGAACCTCTACCTGCTGCCGGACGAGACGATCCGCACGCCGCTCGTATGCATGCTGTTCTGGCAGGGCGAAGACCGCATGGTCGGCCATAACACGTTCCGCCGTTTCATGCTCGCCCACCATTCGCCCAAACTGAACGGCCGCTTCGCCGAATATCCGTTCTCGGGCGGATACAGCTGGGGCGATCCCGCACCCTGCAACGAGTACTGCTGCCTGACAGAAGATTTCGCCCTCGCGCTGACCAAGCGCTACGCCCAGTTCGGCATCGTGCCCGAAGTCTTCTGGCTCGACGCCGGATGGTACAAGGGATGCGGCGGCCCCGACTTCACGGGGAAAAACTGGTATAACACGGTAGGCACATGGGAGGTGGACGAGAAGCGTTTCCCGAACGGACTGAAGCCGCTGTCGGAAGCCGCGCACGAAGCCGGCGCCAAGTTCATGGTATGGTTCGAACCCGAACGCGTCGCCGTAGGCAGTCGGATCGCGGAGGAACATCCCGAATGGCTGCTCAAGCGCTCGAACGATCCGAACAATCTGCTGTTCGATCTAGGCAACCCCGAAGCGCTCAACTGGATGTGCGAGCATATCGGCGACCTGATCGAGGAAAACGGCATCGACTATTATCGTCAGGACTTCAACATGCATATCAGCCCCTACTGGGCCGAAGCCGACGAGCCCGACCGGGTGGGCATCCACGAAATCCGGCACGTCGAGGGCCTGTACGCCTACTGGGACTATCTGCGCGAACGTTTCCCGGGCCTGCTGATCGACAACTGCGCGGGAGGCGGACGGCGTCTCGACCTGGAGACCATGTCGCGCAGCGCTCCGCTGTGGCGGACCGACTACAGCTACGGAGAAGTGAACGGCTATCAGTGCCATACCTACGGACTGAATTTCTACCTGCCGATTCACGGCACAGGTCTTTACAAGACCGATCCGTACAGCGTCCGCTCGGCTCTCGGCAGCGCCGCCGTGCTGAACTGGAAGCTCAACGTGCTCGAAGGCTCGATCGCCGACATGCAACAGATCATCGCCCAGTACAAGGAGCTCCGGCCTTACTATTACGAGGATTACTATCCGCTGACGGGAACGGCCCGCGAGCTGACCTCCGACAACGCATGGCTCGCCTACCAGATGCACCGTCCGTCGGACCAGAGCGGCATTGTCGTCGCCTTCCGCCGCAAGGACAATCAGCAGGACTCGATCCGCGTCCAGCTGCGGGGCGTCGATCCGGCGAAAACCTACCGAGTGCTGAACGACAACGACGGAACGGTCACGACCCGCTCGGGCGTGGAGCTGGCCGAGGGCATCGACCTGCAGATCGCCGAGGCGCCGGGCTCGTTGCTGCTGCGCTATTCGGAAGCAGGGGAATAAACCCGCATCCGCTCCGGGAATCGTAGGAGAGCCTTCTTTCCATAAAAGGCGGACGGAACGCGACGCCCTTCCCGAGCGGGGATACGGAGAATCCGAACGAAAAACCGAGCGATTGTCGGATATGCAAAAAGAGCGTTTTTTGTTAAATATCCGACAATCGCTTGGTTTTTTACTTTTTTACCCTACCTTTGTCACTGTCAGAAGTCGAAAACATGATTCTCAATAGCCGCTTTCATCACCACCATCACCGCTCCCGGAAGCACCGGTAGGCCGATGGCGTCTGTCTGAACGCGAAGCGAGATTCAACTCATACGGCGAGGCTTACCGAAAACGGTGCCTCGCTTTTTTTATTCGCGAACGAATCAAACGAAAAGGATATGCTGAGAATAGCGATTCAAGCCAAAGGAAGACTCAACGAAGAGAGTATCGGACTGCTCGCCGAGGCGGGCGTATCGATCGAGGACAGCAAGCGCAAGCTGCTCGCGCGCAGCGACGGCTTCCCTCTGGAAGTGCTCTACCTGCGCGACGACGACATTCCTCAGGCCGTGTCGATGGGCGTGGCCGATCTGGGAGTCGTCGGCCTGAACGAAGTCGAGGAGAAAGGTTTCGACGTGGAAATCGTCCACCGGCTCGGATTCGGCAAGTGCCGGCTGTCGCTGGCCGTCCCGAAAACGGAGCCCTACGACGGCCTGTCGTACTTCGAGGGCAAGCGCGTCGCCACGTCCTATCCGGTCATCTTGTCGCGCTTCTTCCGGGAGAAAGGCATAGCGGCCGAAATCCATGAAATTGCCGGTTCGGTCGAAATCGCCCCGTCGGTCGGCATGGCCGACGCGATTTTCGACATCGTCAGCTCGGGCGGCACGCTCGTCACCAACGGGCTGAAGGAAGTCGAGCAGGTACTCTTTTCGGAAGCGGTGCTCATAGGCGGCCGTACGCTGAGCGACGACAAGCGGCAGATCCTCTCGCAATTGCTGTTCCGAATCGAGGCCGTCGAGCGCAGCCGGGGCCTGAAGTACGTGCTGATGAACCTGCCTCACGCGAAGATACCCGAGGCCGTGCGCATTCTGCCCGGCATGAAAAGTCCGACGATCCTGCCGCTGGCGCAGGAGGGCTGGAGCTCGATGCACGTCGTAATCAACGAACGCGAGCTGTGGAGCAAAATCGAACAACTCAAGGCGATCGGGGCCGAGGATATTCTGGTGCTGTCGCTCGAAAAAATGATACGCTGATGCGAATTACGGTGAATCCCCCAAAAAGCGAGTGGGCCGACCTGCTCCGCCGTCCGCAGATCGACGCGCCGGTCATCGGCGAGCGGGTGGCGGCCATACTCGAACGGGTCCGCGCCGGAGGCGACCGGGCCGTGCTCGATCTGACCGCCGAGATCGACTCGGTCGCACTCGACTCGCTCGAGGTCGCGCCCGAAGAGATCGAACGGGCCGAAGCGGCCGTCTCGCCCGAACTCAAACGTGCCATCGCGACGGCGGCCGAGCATATCAAACGGTTCCATGCCGCCCAGCGGCCTCGGACGGTCGATTTGGAAACGGCTCCCGGCGTGCGGTGTCTTCAGCGGGCCGTGCCGATCCGACGGGTCGGGCTCTACGTGCCGGGCGGATCGGCTCCGTTGTTCTCGACCGTGCTGATGCTGGCCGTTCCGGCCCGCGTAGCCGGCTGCGAACAGATCGTGCTGTGCACCCCGCCGCAGAAAGACGGAAGCGTAGCCCCCGCCGTGCTGTATGCGGCATCGGTCGCCGGCGTCCGGCACATATTCAAGGCAGGCGGCGCGCAGGCGATCGGAGCGATGGCTTACGGCACGCAGAGCATCCCGCGCGTAGACAAGATTTTCGGACCGGGCAACCAGTACGTCACGGCTGCCAAGCAGCAGGTCGCCTCGTCTTCCGTTGCGATCGATATGCCGGCCGGGCCTTCCGAAGTGCTCGTCATGGCCGATTCGACGGCCGTTCCGGCATTCGTGGCCGCCGACCTGCTGTCGCAGGCCGAGCACGGGCCCGACTCCCAGACCGTCCTGCTCACTCCGTCGCGCGGGCTGGCCGAGCAAGTCGCCCGGGAAGTGGAGCGACAGCTCGCTGCGCTGCCTCGCCGGCAAACGGCCGCGCTCGCGATCGAGAACAGCCGTATCGTCGTGCTGGACTCTCCGGACGAGATGATCGAGATGAGCAACGCCTACGCGCCGGAGCACCTGATCCTGTCGGTCGAGGACCCGTGGGCCGTCGCCGAGCGCATCACGGCCGCAGGAAGCGTCTTTCTGGGCAACTACACGCCCGAAAGCGCCGGCGACTACGCCTCGGGAACGAACCACACGCTGCCGACCTACGGCTGGGCCCGCTCGATGAGCGGAGTGAACCTCGACAGCTTCCTCCGCAAGATCACCTATCAGCAGATCACGCCCGACGGACTGCGCGGCCTCGGCCCGACGATCGAGACGATGGCCTCGGCCGAGGGCCTCGACGCGCACCGCAACGCCGTGACGATCCGCCTCGAATCCCTGTAAGGACACGTTATGAAGAACGATATGGACATACGCGAACTCTATCGCCCGAACATCCGCTCGCTGGCCCCCTACTCGACGGCCCGCGACGAGTATCGGGGCGAACTCGGCATCTTCCTCGACGCGAACGAGAACCCCTACGACAACGGCTGCAACCGTTATCCCGATCCTCGGCAGCGCGAACTCAAGCGGCGCCTGTCGGAAATCAAGGGCGTCGCCCCGGAGAAAATATTCGTCGGCAACGGATCGGACGAGCCGATCGATCTCGCATTCCGCGTTTTCTGCGAGCCGAGACTGCACAACGCCGTGTCGATAGCGCCGACTTACGGCATGTACAAGGTGGCCGCCGCGATCAACGACGTGCCGATGCGCGAGGTTCCGCTCGAGCCCGACTTCTCGCTCGACGAGCGGAAGCTGCTCGCGGCGACGGACGGCGATACGCGGCTGCTGCTGCTCTGTTCGCCGAACAACCCGACGGGCAACTGCTTCCCGCGCGCGCAGATCGAGCGCATCGTCCGCACGTTCCCCGGCATCGTCGTGCTCGACGAGGCCTACATCGATTTCGCCGACACGCCGGGCCTGCTCGGCGAGTTGGACCGCTTCCCGAATTTGATTATCTTGCAGACGCTCTCCAAGGCGTGGGGCATGGCCGGGCTGCGGCTCGGGCTCGCGTTCGCTCAGGAAGAGATCGTCGAGACGCTGAGCCGAGTGAAATACCCGTACAACATCAACGTCATCACGCAGCGGGCCGTGCTCGAACGGCTGGAGACAAGCATCGACGGTCAGGTAGCCGAGATCGTCTCGGAGCGCGAGCGGGTGGCCGAGGCGTTGCGCACGCTGCCTGCGGTCCGGAAGATTTACCCGTCGCAAGCCAATTTCCTGCTCGCCCGGTTCGACGATCCGAGGGGCGTGTACGAGCGGCTGATCGGCGAGGGGATCATCGTGCGCGACCGCTCGCGCGTCGCAGGCTGCGAGGGCTGTCTGCGCATCACGATCGGCACGCCCGCCCAGAACGACCGGCTGATCGAAACGCTGAAAAACGAAACCGCATGAAACGCGTCCTTTTCATAGACCGCGACGGTACGCTGGTCGTGGAGCCGCCCGTCGATTACCAGCTCGACTCGTTCGGCAAGCTCGAGTTCGTCCCGAAGGCCATCGGCTCGATGAGCCGCATCGCGACGCTCGGCTTCGAACTGGTCATGGCCACGAATCAGGACGGCCTCGGCACCGAATCGTTTCCCGAGGAGACGTTCTGGCCCGTTCAGAACCTGATTATCAAGACGCTCGAGGGCGAAGGCATACATTTCGACGACGTCCTGATCGACCGCACGCTGCCCGAGCAGAACGCCCCGACGCGCAAACCCGGCACGGGAATGTTCGGCCGGTACCTCGCGGGCGGGTACGACCTGAAAGGCTCCTACGTGATCGGCGACCGGCTGACGGACGTCGAGCTGGCGCGCAACCTCGGCGCGAGGGCGATCCTGTTGCGCGAGACGGAGCAGGGACGGAGCATGGCCGAGCAGAGCGGTCTGTCGGACGTCTGCGCGCTGATTACCGACGACTGGGACCGGATATGGCAGTTCCTGCGCGCCGGAGAGCGCACGGCCGTCGTCGAGCGACGCACGCGGGAGACCGACATCCGGGTCCGCCTCGATCTGGACGGCAGTTCGACGTCGAGGATCGACACCGGACTGAAGTTTTTCGACCACATGCTCGACCAGATCGTGCATCACGCCGGCATATCGCTCGACCTGCAGGTCCGGGGAGACCTGCAGGTCGACGAGCACCATACGATCGAGGACACGGCCATCGCGCTCGGAGAGGCGATCCGCCGAGCGCTCGGATCGAAGCTCGGCATCGGCCGCTACGGCTTCTGCCTGCCGATGGACGAGTGCCGGGCCGCCGTGCTGCTCGATTTCGGCGGACGCATCGAGCTGATCTGGAACGCCCGCTTCTCTCGCGAGTACGTCGGCGACGTGCCGACCGAAATGTTCCGCCACTTCTTCAAGAGCCTCGCCGAATCGGCCCACTGCAACCTGTACATCGAGGCCGAAGGGGAGAACGAACACCACAAGATCGAGGCGATATTCAAGGCATTCGCGCGCGCGCTGCGCACCGCCATCGCGCGCGACAACTTTCATTTCGAACTGCCGAGCAGCAAAGGAACGCTATGATTACGATCATCGACTACGACACGGGCAACCTCCGTTCGGTGGCCAACGCCCTCGGACGGCTGGGAGCCGAATACCGGATTACGGCCGACCCGGCCGCGATTCGAGCGGCCGAACGGGTCCTGCTTCCGGGCGTCGGCGAGGCTTCCAGCGCGATGGCCAAGCTACGCGAGCGCGGACTTCCGGACGTGATCCGCTCGTTGAAATGCCCCGTGCTGGGCATCTGCATCGGCGTGCAGCTGCTGTGCCGCCGCAGCGAAGAGGGCGACACCGAATGCCTCGGCATTTTCGACAACGAGGTCCGCAGACTCCGGACCGAAGGGCTGAAAGTGCCCCACATGGGCTGGGACAGTATCGAAGACCTGCGCGGGCCGCTGTTCGACGGCCTCGACGAAGGCGCATACGTCTACTACGTCCACTCCTACGCGCCGCAGACGAACGCCGACACGATCGCCCGGACGACCTACGGAGAGACGTTCAGCGCCGCGATCCGGCGCGACAACTTCTTCGGAACGCAGTTTCACCCGGAAAAGAGCGCTTCGGTCGGCGAGCGCATCCTGCAAAACTTTTTGAGACTATGATCGAAGTCATTCCCGCCATCGACCTGATCGGAGGCCAGTGCGTCCGGCTCACGCAGGGCGACTACGACCGGAAGACCATCTATTACAAAGATCCGCTCGACGCCGCCCTGCGGTACGAGGAGTGCGGCGCAGGACGTCTGCACCTGGTCGATCTGGACGGGGCGAAAGCCTCCCGTCCGGCCAATCTCGGCGTGCTGGAGCGGATCGCCGCACGCACCTCGCTCGAAGTGCAATACGGCGGCGGCATCAAAAGCACCGAGGCGCTGCGCGACGTGTTCGGCTCGGGGGCTTCGCGAGCGATCTGCGGAAGCATCGCCGTCGCCCGGCCGGACCTGCTGCGACAGTGGCTGACCGAGTTCGGCCCGGAGCGGATCGTGCTCGGGGCGGACACCCGCGACGGCCGCGTCGCCGTCAACGGCTGGCAGGAAGCCTCCGCAATCGGAGTCGAGGAACTGATCGGACGGTTCGCAGACAGCGGCCTGCGGCAGGTAATCTGCACCGACATCGCCAAAGACGGCATGCTGTCGGGCCCGTCGGTCGACCTGTACCGGAAACTGCTCGAACGTTTTCCCCAGATCGAACTGACCGCCAGCGGCGGCATCGGTTCGTGGGACGACATCGAAGAGCTCGACCGAGCGAGCGTGCCGTGCGTCGTCGTCGGCAAGGCGATTTACGAGGGCCGGATCGGCTTCGACCGGCTGGAAACGCATTACGGCGCGGCCGAGCGGTAAAGCAAGGGGCGCAATACCCGAACTCCGCCGTCGGCCACCCGACCGAAAGCGTAACGGCAGGAGGCCGTGCCCGAAACGAAACCTTCCGGCATCGGGAAATCCGGTCCGGAACGAGATAACCCGAATAAAACGACAGAAACGTGTTAGCCAAACGCATCATACCCTGCCTCGACATCAAGGACGGACAAACCGTCAAGGGGATCAACTTTCTCGGCCTGAAGGACGTGGGCGACCCGGTCGAACTGGGGCAACGCTACGCCGAACAGGGAGCCGACGAGCTGGTCTACCTCGACATCAGCGCGACGCAGGAAGGCCGGCGCACATTCGCCGAGCTGGTCACCCGCATCGCCGAGCGCATCAATATTCCGTTCACCGTCGGCGGCGGCATCGCATCGGTCGAGGACGCAGGACGACTGCTCGCCGCCGGAGCCGACAAGGTGACGGTCAACAGCGCCGCCGTGCGCAATCCGGAACTCATCAGCGACATCGCCTCGAAATACGGCAGCCAGTTCGTCGTCGTTGCGATCGACGCAAAGCAGGCAGACGGCCGGTGGTGCGTGACGACGCACGGCGGCCGCCGGCTCACCGACCGGGAGCTTTTCTCATGGGCCGCCGAGGCGCAACGGCGCGGAGCGGGCGAGATTCTGTTCACGTCGATGGACCACGACGGGACGAAAAACGGCTACCCGTGCGACACCTACGCCCGGCTGTCGGAGCGGTTGTCGATTCCCGTCATCGCCTCGGGCGGGGCCGGATCGGTGCGGCACATCGCCGATGTGCTGACGCTCGGAAAAGCCGACGCCGCACTGGCAGCCAGCATTTTCCACTACGGCGAAATACCCATCCCATCACTTAAGCGACAATTGTACGAACAGCATATAACCGTCAGATTATGATAAAATTCAGCGAACTGAACACAGCCAAGAGCTGCGAGGGACTGGTTCCCGCCATCATTCAGGACGACGACACGCGTCAGGTCCTGATGCTGGGCTACCTCAACGAAGAGGCATTCGACAAAACGGTGGCCGAAGGCCGCGTCACATTCTTCAGCCGCACGAAAGGCCGGCTGTGGACCAAAGGCGAAACGAGCGGCAACTATCTGCATGTCAAAAGCATCGCAAAGGACTGCGATGCGGATACGCTACTAATCCGCGTCGTTCCGGCAGGCCCGGTCTGCCACACGGGAAGCAAGACCTGCTTCGGCGGCCGCGAGAACGAGGGCTTCATCGGGCTGCTGCAGTCGGTAATCCGGCAGCGTCACCGCGACATGCCCGAGGGTTCGTACACGACGAAGCTCTTTACGAAAGGAGCGGCCAAAATCGCGCAAAAGGTGGGCGAGGAAGCCGTCGAGACCGTCATCGAGGCCGTTGCGAACAACAATCCCGATCTGGTTTACGAGGCATCGGACCTGATCTACCACCTGCTCGTACTGCTCGAAAATCAGGGCCTGTCGATCGCCGATCTGGAGGAGGAACTGGCCAAAAGGCACAAATAGGCACGCAAAATGCGGATATTTTGCTACCTTTAGGACCGTATTCAAACCATTCAGCTAACAACGAACGACATGGACGATAAGAAAATCGGTATCGCCAGCGACCACGCCGGCTACCAGCTCAAGGAATTCATCATCGGCTACCTCGACTCGAAAGGCTACGACGTGCACGATTTCGGCTGCCACAGCGAGGAGAGCTGCGACTACCCCGACTACGCGCACCCGCTGGCCGAGGCGATCGAAAAGGGAGAGCTTCCGCGCGGCATCGCGATGTGCGGCAGCGCCAACGGCATCACGATCACGCTGAACAAACATCAGGGTATCCGCGCGGCGATCTGCTGGGAGCCCGAAATCGCGTCGCTCGCGCGCAAGCACAACGACGCGAACGTATGCTCCATGCCCGCCCGCTTCATCGACCGCGACACGGCGATCAGGATCGTCGACACCTTCCTCTCGACCGAGTTCGAGGGCGGCCGGCACCAGCGCCGGATCGACAAGATCCCGGTTTCGGGATGCGGCTGCGGGAAGTAGCCGATCCGGCCCCAAACGCATGATCCCAAGCGCCCGCTCCGGCGGGCGCTTTTTTCGTCGCGCACCGTTGCGAAATTATCGCTACATTTGTCCCAAAATTCGGACAGGTTATGAAATACGTCTTCACGCTGCTGATTTTTCTCGCCGCCGCGACTTCCGGCAGGCTGCACGCCCAAATCAAGAAAAAAACGCCCAACGGATACCCGACGCTGTACGACTACCGCACGAACAATCCCGACGGAAGCCGCATCTACTACGCCGACAAGCGGTCGGCGGCCCTGATGAAAGTGAGCCCGGGCAACGACTACAAGATCGAATGCAACGAGGCCATGGACAAGGACTACCTGACCGACAGCCTGTGGGGCATCGTCTACAAAGACACGGTCTATCTGAACTGCAAGCCGTTCTCGGGACTCGACTGGTACGCCAAGGCCGAATACGGGACAGGCAAGCGCTATCTGTACCTGAACATCGCCATCCCGCTGAACCCGAAATACAAGAGCATTCTGGGCGACTACTCGCAGGCCCCGGCCGTCAAGACCGGAGGTTCGATCCCGAAGATCGGCGGCCTGATCGGCGGAGCGGTCAAAGGCGCCGTCGACAGGCTCTCGACGCGCATTCCCGTGATCTACGACACCGAAACCGGGCAGTGCCGATGCCTCACCACCGAATTGCTGTACAGCTTCTCGCAGAAATATCCCGAACTGAAAAGCCAGTTCGGACTGGTCAAGATCGAAATGCTGTCGGTCTACGCGTTCCGCGATTTCGCCGAAGCGCTCAACACCGCCGACGAGCAGGAAAAACTGAAAGCCAAGCAGGCCGAGCAGCAGGCGGCCGAAGCCGAGGCGAAAGCCCGTACCGAGGCCGAACGCGCCGCAGCCGATTCGGTCGCGCAGGCGGCCGCTGCTTCGGCCGTCGATTCGACGAGCCGTTCCGGCGAAGGCGAACCGGTTTCTCCGACCGAAACGGCAGACTCCGGGGAGGCCAGCCAGCCGGCTCCGGCGCAGGTCCCGGCTACGACGGACGACCCGAACAAGGTGCAGGTCAAGATTCCGGTACAAGTCCCGGTCCAGTAATCCGTGAAAGCTCATTCCCGTTGAAAGGAGTCGGGCAACGGACCGCTCCGGTCCGGATGCAGGTCCGACGGGTCCGTTCGGGAAACGACAAAGGATTCTTTCCGAAACGCTTTCCGCAATCTCTTTCCGCTGCGGTCCGGCAGATGCTCGGCGCGCAACCGACGGGAACGAACTCCCGCCCCGAAAGACACTCGTCCCGCCTCCCGCCGCATCCCCGGCGACCGGGCCGTCCCGGCGACCGATACCGTGACGGCCACGCGGCATCGGGACCGGGAGAGAAAACCCGTCACACGATCCGCAACCGGTTCGTCATAAAATACTGAAATACGCCGCGAAGCACCAGAAACAACAGGAAAGCGAACCACAGCGCATCGTTTCCGGCCACGTCCCTCAATCCGTAATAAGCGGCGAAAAAACCGACGGTCGACAGAAAGACCGAATTGCGCATCACGGCCGTGCGCGTGGCACCGATCAACACACCGTCGATCAAAAAAGGCGCAAAAGCCACCAAAGGAATCACGATCAGCCACACCACGTAATCGCCGGCACCGATCAGAATCTCCCGGCTGTCGGTAAAGAGCGAGAGCACGCTCCGCCATCCCGCCGCATACAAGCCGACATAAAGAGCGGCAACCGCCGCTCCCCATACGAGCAAAGCCCGGACGCACCGGCGCAGCATCGGCGCGTTGCGCGCTCCGACATACCTTCCCGCCAATGCCTCGCCGGCATAGGCGAATCCGTCCATCAGATAGGAAAACAGCGTGAAAAGCTGCATCAGCAACATATTGACGGCCAACAGCGTGTCGCCCATGCCCGACGAAGCGGCCGTGAAGAACGTGTAGACGATCACGATGCAGGCCGTTCGCAGGAAAATATCGCCGTTGATCCGGAAGAAAGCCGTCATCGGCCGGAGCCTCAGGCTGTCGCGCAGATCGACGTAGCGGCCGAAACGGCGGTAGTAGCGCAGCCAGAGAGCTACCGACAGCAGCAGCCCCGTATACTGCGCGACGACGGTTCCCCACGCGACGCCCGCGATACCCCACCCCAGCCCGAGCGCGAACCACAGACAGCAGAGTATATTGACCAGATTGATCGCGATCGAAATATACATCGGGAAGCGCGAGTTCTGCATGCCGATGAACCATCCCTGAAACGCGAACAGCGAAACGGTCGCCGGAGCGGCCCAGATCCGCGCATAGAAATACTCGGCCGCATAGTCCATCGTATGCGGCGTGCCGTCCATCATCCGGAAGGCCAACCGTCCGACAGGCTCCCGAAAGAGGATCAGCAGCACGGCCGCCAGCAGAGAGACGCTCAGCGCGCGGACCAGCACGGCCGTAATCTCCGGGAAATTCCGGGCCCCGTACGACTGCGCGGTCAAACCGCTCGTTCCCATGCGCAGGAACGCGAAGTTCCAGTAAATGAAGTTGAAGACCGACGTACCGATGCCGATCCCTCCGATCAGCGCATCGTCGCCCAGATGCCCGACGATGGCCATATCGACCATGCCCAGCAGCGGAATCGTGATGTTCGACACGATATTCGGAATGGCCAGAGAGAGTATCTTGCGGTTCATGGAGGCAAAGGTATCACATTTTCGTCATTCGTCCACCGGAGCGCAACGCCCGATCGAAAAGCACGCCTCCGGTTGCCGCGCTCCGGCACGGAACGGGCGGCCGGACAGAAAGCGAGCGATCCCGATCGGGCTCCGCCGCGAGGCTCGTTGGATTGTCCGGGCTGCGAAAACCCGTCCGAATCACGCCGGGACCGACCGCTCCGCTCGGGCATCCCTTGCAAGAATACATGGCAGAAGCGAACGATACAACGAAGCCCGATCATATATTTTATGTAACGGTTTTCGAGTTTCCGGTTTCTCCGCATGAAATCGCTTGACGAAAAGGACTTCATGGTAGGGACGCAATACGAGACCGCAAACCACGGCTGACGGATATGGAAACTCCGGATGCGAGAATTTGGTACATGGAAGCATATAATCGCCCGACGAAGATACCGTAATCGGCGAACGACGGCCGGACACGCGGCGCCCAGACCCGACCGGTCCGGAACACGCGCCGCGCACCGAAAAGACATGCGTCCTGGACCGCCGGACGGACGCCTCGTTCCGCAACCGGCGGACGAATTAATCGGAAGCCGCGCACCGAATTCCGGGAAAAAGCGGTATCTTCGTAACGACAAGCGCAACACTTCCATGGAACACTACGAAGAGATACACGGCCGCGAGCATGACAGCGCGCTGGCGGTCAACAAGGGAATCGAACAACCGCCGATCGTCAATCCCCATTTCCGCAAAGTAAGGCGGCAGCGAATGACGACCGACCAGTACATGGAGGGCATCCGCTCGGGTAACATCACGGTCCTGTCCCAAGCGATCACGCTGGTCGAAAGCCTGTTGCCGGAACACTACGCTCAGGCTCAGGAGATCATCGAGCGTTGCCTGCCCTATTCGGGCGGTTCGGTGCGCATCGGCATCACCGGCGTGCCGGGCGCGGGCAAGTCGACGTTCATCGAGGCGATCGGCGACATGGTCACCGGTCTCGGGCACAAGCTGTCGGTACTGGCGATCGACCCGAGCTCGGAACGCAGCAAGGGCTCGATCCTCGGCGACAAGACCCGCATGGAAACGCTCGTGCACAACCCGAAAGTATTCATCCGGCCCTCGCCCTCGGCCGGATCGCTCGGCGGCGTGGCGCGCAAAACGCGCGAGAGCGTCATCCTGTGCGAAGCGGCCGGATTCGACGTAATCTTCATCGAAACGGTCGGCGTGGGCCAGTCCGAGACGGCCGTCCACTCGATGGTCGACCTGTTCCTGCTGCTGCAGATCGCCGGAGCCGGCGACGAGCTGCAGGGCATCAAGCGCGGCATCATGGAGATGGCCGACATGATCGCGATCAACAAGGCCGACGGCAACAACGTGCAACGGGCCGAAGTGGCCAAAAGCCACTTTGCGAACGCGCTGAACCTGTTCCCGATGCCCGATTCGGGCTGGCGTCCGAAAGTATACACTTGCTCCGCCGTCGAGAAAACAGGACTGAGGGAAATCTGGAGCGGCATCGAGGACTTTCTGAAATTCACGCGCGGCAACGGCTACTACCAGCGCAACCGCCACCGGCAAGCCAAATACTGGATGTACGAGACGATCCACGAGGCGCTGCGAGAGAGTTTCTATCGCAACGAGGCCGTCGAATCGCGGATCGCCCGGTACGAGGAACTGGTGCTGTCGGACAAAAAAAGCTCGTTCGTAGCGGCCCGCGAGCTGCTCAACAGCTATTTCGAAGACATCCGGAAATAAGGGACAAACCGGCCGGACTGCAGCTCGCCGCCACGACCGCACGTTCCGATACATCGATTCCGTTCCGAATGTCCGCGGTTCTCCGTTGAAAAGCCGCAGACCGGACGGGAAAGCGGGTCCGAAGACCGGCCCGGTTTCCGACGCTTGCCGTAAACCGGAACCGACGAAGCGTACATTGCCCGAAACCGGGGACAGCCACCTCCGCGTTATCGGGCATAACGGATCGCCGCCTCGATATTGATGCCGCTCTCCCACGGACGGCAGCCGCAACCGCTCGGCCGGCCGTCGACATAATACTCGACCCATGCTCCGGCGCCGTCGCGCAGGCTCATCATCCGTTCGTATACTTCGTCCCGCAACGGATGTCCCGTCTCGCACAACGCATAGAGGAACATGCCGAAGTCGTAGCCCAGTATGCGATCCTGTCCGGAAATTTTCCCGGTTCGTTCGTACAACGCGATCACATCGTCCAAAAACGCCCGCTTCTCGCTCTCCGAGAAAAGTTCCGAGCCGATATAAACGGGAAACAGATTGGCCGACGGAATACTGAAAAGTTCCGGTTCGGGAAGCTCGACGGCCGCATGGTCCTTGGTCATGCAATCTTTGCAAAAATAGAGGCATCCCTTGAAATGGTACGTCTCGGGAAAATAGTCGAAATGCCCGGGATACAGGCAGACGCCGGGCCGGGTCGGCGGATAGGCGACTTTCCGTTCCCGCCGGGGATTGTTAACGTACAGATGCCCGTCGCGGCAGAAATTATCGCGGAACCGCTCGCTGCACTCGTCCGCGTCGCGCTCCAAGGCTCCGATCCGTGCAGCGCTCCACAGCCCCTGCTCGCGGACGAAGCGGATCAGCCGGCGGCTTCCCTCGACGAACAGCAGGGTCGCCTCGGCCGAGCCGTGATACATCACCTGACGGGGAACCACGCCCCCGGCGATATAGGTTTCGTCGCCGTTGAACGGCAGCATACCGTCGATCAGATTCCGCTGCTGGGCCTCGGTCGCCCACTCGAGCATCGGCATGATTTCGCGCAGGAAAGCCGTATCGCGCGTCTTGCGATAGTAGTCGAACGCCTGCACGACCAGATAGCCCGTAATCTCCGTCTCGTCATTCTCGTGTCGGTGGAAAATACCGGGGTAGCCGATCGCCTGAGCGTTATGGATCAGGCCGCTGCGCTGCCACACCCGCCAGTAGAAGTCGAGTATCATCCGCGCGCGCTCCCACTCGCCCAGCGCGAGCAGCGCCCGCGAAACGCCGTACTGGTCGCGGACGTAGCCCATATGATAGATGATGCCGGCCAGTACGGAGCCTTCGGACGACTGCTGGCTGCGGATCAGTGCGGCCGCGTCGTCGACGGCCTGCAGAAACTCGCGCCGCCGTTCGCCCGACAGAGCCGATGCCGTGACATTCGGCCGGCTTGCGGACCGGGATGCCGTCTTCAACAAGGCAAGCCCGGAAACGGAGGCGACCCGGGCCGTCTCTCGGTCGAGCTCTTCCCGGGAGCGGGCGGCGATCACGTACAGTGCGCCCTCGCCCGGCGAGGCGGTCAGCGTCAGCTCACGTCCGTTCTCCCCGGACCGCTCCAGACGGACCGTTCCGGTAGTCACGAGCCGGTAGCAATAGCCCGAAGGACTTCGGTACGTACTGTAGAACGGAACGCCGGCCCTCAGATCGACGCGAAAGACGCTCCGCGCGTCGGTCCACGAGACGGGAAGTCCGTCCTCCGCGCAGCTCAGGCTCTCCTCGAAAGGACGGTAGCGTTCCTCCAGCTCGACCCCGAGCCGGTAGCGGACCGGCCGCTTCTGCCGGAAAAGCCGCACGAATACCGGACTGCCGTCCGCGACGAAATCGGTATGCCGGCCCGCAATCCCATGACCGTCCCGAAGCCGGTGATTCCATACGGAAGAGCCGGCCTCGCGCTCCGAGGCTACCTGCAGTCCGTCGCACAGGCTCAGCGTAAGCAGGGAGGGGGAAGAATAGGGCGGTCCGAAAATTTGCAGGATGTCGGCGCCGCGACCGTAAACGCACAGTTCGCCGTTGCCGATCGCATGAATGCCCGGAACGTCCGCATTGCCGGAAGCGTCGCCGGAGGCTACCGCAGCCGTCTGTCCCAACAAGAGCAGGCAGACCGGCAGCAGATATCGGAAAAGTTTCATCGTATCGAAATTTAGGTCAGCAGTAGGGACGATTGTCCTTCAGGCGAATATACGAAAAAAACGGACAAAAGGAAAAGCCGCGGCAAGGATTCGTCTCCGGAATCGCAATGCTCCTCGAGAACCGGATACAAAACGACCGCCTAACGAGTAGGAGGGAAAGGTACGAAGGGGTACGTCCGGAGAAAAGGTACGAGCGGATGAGTCCGGACGGAAAAGTCCGGCGGGAGGCACATGGCCGACCGATGGCCGGGCTTCCTCCCGAGTTCCATCGCACGGACAGAAAGCGCCGCAACGGTATGCGCTCCGGATGCGAAACGACAGACATCCCGCGATCCGCAAGAGCGATCCGAGTCCGATCGCGCATCCGTACGACCGTCTTTTCGGACACGCCCGCGCGAACAATCCCATACGAACCATACAGACCGCTTCCGACCATTTTCCGGAACCGTCCGACCTCTCTGCCTCCGAGCCGTGCCGTCCTGATACGAGATAGCCGCTCATCGGCGTTCGCGTCCGGAATTTACCTGCGGCCCGCGGCCGCACACCCGACACCGAGTCGCCTTTCCGGCGAAAAGAATTTCACGCCATGAAACCGAAAGCGCTGAAAATTCGACGGTCGGTACAGCAAAGCAGACAATGATTGCTTCGATGTATCAAGGTGCCGCACCCGGAGTTTCTATATTCCGCCAGTCGCGGCTTGCGGTCACAGGTTGCGTATCCGATCCAGTCTCTACCGCGAAGTTTCTTCCGACGGAAGCGATTTCATACGGAGAAACCGGAAACTCGAAAACCGGTACGATAAAGCATACGATCGGGGCAAAATACATGAATCGGAAGCGCCGACGACGACACGCCTTTTCGACAGCTTTTACCGTCTCTCGATCCGTTCGACGCGGCGGCTTGCCTCCCGCACCAGTGCCACCGTATCCGTCCCGATCAGCTCTCCGCGTTCGACCAGAATTCTCCCGTCGACAAGCACGGTATCGACATCGGTCGATTTGGCGTTGTACACCAGACCGGCTATCGGATCGTTACCCGGCGCCCAATGCGGCCCGCCCATATCGACCAGAATCAGGTCGGCCCGGGCTCCCGGCGCGACAACGCCCAACTCGCCCTCCATGCCGACCGCGCACGCTCCGCCGACGGTCGCCATGCGCAGCGTCTCGTATGCCGGCAACACGCTCGCATCGCCGGTAGCGACTTTCTGCAACAGCGAGGCCGTGCGCATCTCGTCCCACATATCGAGGTCGTTGTTCGAGCAGGGGCCGTCGGTTCCGATGCCGACCGTCAGGCCGCGCCCGATCATCCGCGCGACCGGAGCGATTCCGCTGGCAAGCTTCATGTTGCTCTGCGGATTATATGCGACCGACACCCCGTAGCGAAGCAGGATGTCCATATCCTCCTCGGTCAGGTGCACGCAGTGCACGGCCAGCGTCGGATAATCGAAAACGCCCAGATCGCGCAAATACTCGGCCGAGGTCTTGTCGTAACGCTGCCGGATCGTCTCGGTTTCGGAACGCGTCTCGCTCAGATGGACATGAATGCCCAAGCCGTATCTTTCACATAAGGACAAAGCCTTGCGAACGGATTCCGGCGAGCACGTATAGGGAGCGTGCGGCGCGATGCGCACGCCGAGGCGCCCCCCGTCCGCCCCGGCATAGCGTTCGACCAGACGGACGGTCTCCCGCTCGAACGCTTCGTAGTTCGTATCGATAAAGGCCGGGCACACGACAGCCCGCATACCGCTCTCGAGCACGGCCTCGGCCACGCGGTCGGCATGCCAGTACATATCGACGAAAGTCGTCGTCCCGCCCAACAGCATCTCGGCGATCCCGAGGCAGGCTCCCAGGTAGACGTCGTCGCCCGTCAGCTTCGCCTCGAACGGCCAGACCCTGTCGGCGAGCCACTCCATCAGCGGCAGATCGTCGGCATAGTTCCGCATCAGCGACATCGCCACATGGTTGTGCAAATTGATCAGGCCCGGCATCAGCAACTTCCCTCCGGCGTCGATCACGCGCCGCGAGCGGTTCTCCGACTCCGTTCCCCGATCATCGGACCCGTTGTCCGGAGTCGCCGGAAGAACCGACGATATGCGGCCTCCGGAAATGGCGACCGATCCCCTGAAAAATTTCCGGGGATCGTTTGCCGAAGCCGTCATAGGCAGAATCAACGCATTCCTTATCAGTATGTCCATATCTTTCCCGTATAAGATAGAGGCCTCCCTCCCGCCGACACGAGGGGAGAAGAACCGGTCATGCGCAAGAGCAAAACCCTCTCCGCGCTACTTCGTCCCGACCGAGCCTTGCACCGTCAAAATGTGCATTTTTTCCGGCGTATTGGCGTATACCTTCAAGGCTCTCAGGTAGTCGCCCGATTGCTGTCCGCGCGGATTGAACGTAACGGTCAGCACGGCCGTGTCGCCGGGCATGACGGGCCTCTTGGAGAATTTCGCCTGCACGCATTCGCAAGACTTGGCCACTTTCAACACGACCAACGGCTCGTCGCCCGCATTGACGAAAGCGACCGACTCTGCGACCGGCGCGCCTTTCGGATCGGCCGGTCCCAAATCGACCGATTTTTTCAAAAACTTCAGGGACGGCTGTCCGCCGAGCGTTCCGGCAGCGAGCGCGAGCGAAATAAGAAGCAGAAAACGTCTCATAGGATTGGTATCGAAAATTCGGCGAACGAACCGACAGACGACAGAACCGGACGTCCCCCCCCTGCCGCTCTCCGGGCGGATCCCGCAAAAACGGTCCCTTCGCAATCGGGGCCCTTACGCCGGCAAGGATTTATTGCATCCGGAAATTATAGGTGATCGTACCGGTCTGCGACAACGGAGCGCTTTCGTCCACATTGAACCGCGCGCCCCTCGCGGCTCTCTCCGCCGCGTTGACGAGTACGCTGTTTTGCGTCGTGGATCCCTTGGCCTGGTAGGCGGCCGAGGTAACCCGTCCCTGCTGATCGACGACGATCTCGATCACGACGCGTCCCTGATCCTTCGCACGGTAGTCGGGACTCGGCAGACCGCCGACCAGCGAACGGCCCGAAAGACTGGCCGAATTGCCGTCCGTTCCCGTTCCGGTCCCCTCGTGACTGCCTTCCGGCGTTCCGGCCAGATCGCCCTGATTGCCCGTCCCGGTTCCGGTGCCTTCGCTGCGCGAAGAGCTGCCCTCGGTCCGACCGGGGAAAAGCGCCTTGCGATTCACCTCGCGCGGCTTCTCGGCCGGCTGCTGAGGCTTCGGCTGGGGCTTGGCCTGCACCTGTTCCTTTTTCGGTTTCTTCTCCGGCTTCTTTTCCTCTTTCACCACGGGCACGTCCTCGTCGGTCTGCTGCGTCATCTGCTCCTGCTCGTCGGGCTGAGCCTCCGAAGGTGCCTGCGTCTGCTGCGGAGCGTCGGCCGCCTCGTCGTTCATCGCCAGATCCTCGCCGGGCGCAGCTTCGGTCACGTTGCCGAAATTGATCATCAGCCCCTCGCCTGTATCGGGCGGCTCGGCCAGCGTGAAGCGGACGAGCAACAGCAGGAGCAGCACCAGCGCCGCGTAGGCGAACGTCGCCGCCGCGCCGATGACACGCTGCTGCGTGCGGTCCTCTTGCTGAAAGTCGATCATATGCCTTCTATTCGGGCCTCGTGGCCGCAAATATCTTGTACTTGTTCCGCATGGCGATGTTCATCACCTTGATGACCTCTCCGAACGGGACCGTCTCGTCGGTATGCAGCGAGATGACCGGGTCTTCCTGCCCTTGCAGACGCGCCTGCAGAGCCGCCTCCAGTTTGTCGAAAGCGATCGGCTCGGTCTCCAGATAATAGGTCAGATCGGCCGTAATGGAGACGGAGGTCGCAGCCTTGTCCTTGATCTGGTTCGAGCTCTTGGGCAAGGTCAGCTTCACCGCATTGGGGTTGATCAGCGTGGTCGAGAGCATCATGAAGAGCAGCAGCAGGAAGATCAGGTCCGTCATCGACGAGGCGCTGAATCCGACATCTACTTTCGACCCCCTTTTGATAGCCATAGTCTTGCGTTTTTATCCGTTATCAATCAGGCGACTACTGCTCGATGGGCTGGTTCAGAATATCCATGAAAGCGATCGAGTTGGCCTCCATCTGGAACACGAGCTTCTCGATGCGCGCCACCAGGTAGTTGTAGCCGAAATAGGCCGGCACGCCGACGACCAGACCGCCGACGGTCGTTACCATCGCGACGTACATGCCGCTCGCCAGCACCGTCATGTCGACCGTTCCGCCCGCCTGCGACATATTCATGAACGCTTGCACCATACCGACCACCGTACCCAGAAATCCGATCATCGGCGCGCCGCCGGCGATCGTCGCCAAAATCGGAAGTCCCGTCTCGAGCTTCGACACCTCGAGGTTGGCGACGTTTTCGATCGAGCTCTGCACGTCGCTGAGCGGGCGACCGATGCGGCCGATTCCTTTCTCGATCATGTGGGCGATCGGCGTATTGGTCTGGCGGCAGAGCTGTACGGCGGCACCGATCCGTCCCTCGCAGATATGTTCCCGAATCCGGTTCATGAAGTTCATATCGACGGCCGAAGCCTTGCGGATCGCCCAGAAGCGCTCGAAAAAGATGAAAACGGCCACGCCGCCCAGAATCAGCAGAGGCCACATCAGAAATCCGCCGGCCAGAAAGAGTTCGCCCAGCCCCATCGTCTTCGGAGCCTGCTCGGCGGCCACCGCCACCGCTTCGGTTGCTTGCAACAGGATCATCATATTTTCAATAAAGAGTTTTTTAGTTTTCCGGTCATTCCCTTCGCGGGCCCGGCAACGCCCACATACACATACCGCCGCTGCCGAATCACAAAAATACGCTTTTTCATCGAAATCGCATCGCGGACCGGCGATTTGTGGACATTTTTATTTCCCGTCCGCCACTACCTCCAAACTATCGGCCGCAGCCTTACGCTCGGCCTGCCGCAGCTCGCGCGACAGACGCCGGCGCTGCCGGCGGTCCTTGATGTTCCGGATCAGATCGCCGAAGTTGTCGAAGCTTTGCCGGTAAGAAATTCCCAAACCGCTCTCCTGCAGGCCCTGATTTTCGTCGAACCGGTCGATCGTCCTCGTGAAAGCCTTGACTTTCAGATTGCCGGCTTCGTCGAGCAACAGACTGAGCGTCACGTCGCCGGTCAGGCTGTTGGCCGTCCGGTTGTTCATCGGCATGCCGTTGCCCGTATCGTAGCTGACGTCGCCCTCGACGATCAGCCGGTCCTTGATCAGCTCGCCGTAGAACTCCGTGCCGAACTCGTCGGACGTCTCCTCGCTCTTGGGCCGGAACTTCGGCGCCAGCCGGAAACGATCCGTCGAGAGCAGATTGCTCAGTTGGGTCGACAGGAACTCGATGCCCGTCACGGTCGCGCCCATCGCGCCGATATTGAGGTTCTGGCTCGTACCCGAATTGTCGGCATAGAAGCTCTGCGTGGCGAGCAGCCAAAGGAACTGGGTCGACATCATCTCCTGCGTGTTCATCGCGTTCCGCACGAGCGACTGGGTTTCGGGATCGGTGTTCGGCACGCTGACGTCGAACGTCAGCGTAGGCTGCGTGAGCCGGTCCGACAGCCGGATAATACACTCCACGGGCACGTTGCGCCGCAGGTTCTGCCCTCCTCCGCTCCCGCTGAGCAACGGAGCCAGCGATGCCTTCAGTTTGTACACGGCGGTGATGTTCACCAACGCGTCGGCCGGATCGCCCGTCCACTGAATGTTGCTTCCTTCCTGAATCAGAAAGTTGCGCGTGGCGAAATTCTGAAGCGAGAAACGATAGCTTCCCTCCGTAATATCGTAGTCGCCATAGATCGTAAACTCCTTGTCCACCGGATTGACATGCAGGTTCAGCGTTCCGTTGCCGCGCCCGCGCAGCACGTTGTCGCCGGCCTGATCGAGCGTCAGCTGCATCTCGGCGTTCGGCCGGATGTCGAGCGCCATCTTGATGTCCATATCCGACCGAAAACTCTCGCGGCCCATCCGGCGCGAAAGGAACTGTCTCCGGCGCGAAACGCTCCGAAGGCTGTCGTCGGCAGCCCGCTTGGCCGGATCCTCAAAAACGATGAAGTCGGCTGCCGAGATATCGGACCCGCCGTTGCCCAGCGGCAGGAAAAAGCGGGTATTCTCGGCCGAGGCCGCAACGATGTCCATGCTCACGCCGTTCTTGTTCCCGCGGATCGTCGCGCTACCGGTAGCGTAGACGCTCCCGTAAAACAACTCGTTCTGCCGAGGGGTCGTGTTCAGTACGAGCGTGCGGTCGGGCCGCACATGCACCTCGTAGCTCAGATTGCGCGGATTGGCGAAGCTGAAGCTCATGTCGAATCCGGCCCGGCCGCCCGACGGCCCGTACAGCTCGGTAGGTCGCAGCGTCATCGTGTTCCGGCGGACATCGATCACGGCGTCCGACATCGTATAGGGAACGTTCGTGTAATCGACCGTCGAGCGGAACGTCCCGACGCCGATCGTCCCGTCGAGGGTCAGCTTCCCGCCGGGATTGGTAAGCCGCAGCGAAGCATCGGCCATGCCCTGCGTTTCGCGCAATACGCCTTTGAGCACCGGATCGAGCAGCGAAAGATCGATCCTGCGCAGATGCACGTCGGCCTCCAGACGCTTGTCGGCGGGCGCATAGAATCCTTCGACGATCGAGCTGTCGGCCGCACGGTCGATCAGCCTGAAAAGCGCCCGGCGAGACTGCAGGTCCCACCGGCTCTCGAAGCGGCTGTCGACTAACGGAACTCCGTTGACGCGCACACTGTCGAAATCGATGCCGGCGCGGAGCACTCCGCCTCCATAGGCCGATATCAGCTCGGCCGAGCCGTTGGTCACGCCCTCGAAAGCGTAGCCCTGACGCTCGGCGAAGCGGGAGAACGGTTTCAGGTCGAACCGGTGCAACTGCAAGCGCAGCGTATCCTGATCGCTACGCGAGGCCACGCCGTCGACGGACAGCCGCTGCTGTCCGCTGGAGATGCTGAACCGGTCGACGTCGATCCGCGTGGAGTCGAAAACGATCTGCCGGGCCCAGATTCTCCAGGTCCGCCCGTTGGTCGTGAAAGACGAGGGATTGAAACGGACGCGCACCTGAGGAACGCCGCTTTGCGGGTCCCGGCCGAGCGTGGAGGTCGTACCGAGCAGGGCATAGGTCCCGTTGTCGGAGTTGTTGAACCGTGCGGCCAGGTTGATCCGGTTCTCTTTAGCTCCGCCGATCACCGAAAAATCGGGCATGTACATTCCCTTGGCGAACAGGTCGGCGGCCGTCACGAAAAGCGAAATCGAATCGCCCTGATTGCGGCAGGAGGCCTTGAGGTCGGATACGAAAAACCGCTCGTTCTCGATCAGCTCCGAGTCGAGCGTCAGCGAGAAGACATCGCTCTCGGGATTGAACAGGAAGACCAGCTTGGTCCCCTGAGCGAGCCTGAGCCCCGGAGAGAAAATACCCGCCACGTTGTTCGCGCGCTTCACGTTCACGTCGAGCAGGTAGTAACTGTCGATACGCGAGGCCCCGGCTACGGAAGGAACCGAATCCTCGGCCGTCCGGGGCCGCTCCGAGAGCGAAGGCAAATAGGAACGCAGCGTGTTGCTGAAATACGAGAACATGTTCTCGTAGCTGAGCTTGCCCCGCAGCTCGGCGTCGGCGAAAGGCGAGTATAGCCCGATCAGCTTGCGGTCGCTTCCGTTCTCGGCAAGCAGGCGGATACGACCCGTCCGGACCGTATCGAGCTGGTTGACGTAGGTCATGTCGAAAATCTCGGCTTCCCCGTTGATGTTGTCGAGCGAAGTGCCCGATGCCTGCGCATGCAGTCCGCAGCGCACCCGCGACACCGTGTCGCGCCGGTTGAAATGCAGCTTGTGCAGATCGGCGTTGACCAGATTCAGGTCGAAATGATAGACGGGCTGCTCGCCGTTGAAATCGAGATCGCCGTCGAAATCGAACGTCATGTTCGGATCGTCCGACGCGATTTTCCCGGTAAACCGCCGGTTTTCGAAACGGCCGTCCAGCGCAATGTCCCGATAGGCGTAATCGTTGAACTCGAGTTTCGGAACCCGGGCGCGGGCATTCATCCGGAAACTCTGTCCGAATTGTCCGCTCACGTCGGCCGAGAGCGACACCCGGCCCAGCTTGGAAACCTCGAGCAGTCGCCCGACGCCGAAATCGGCGGTACCCAGCCGACCTTGGAAACCGGTCGCGCCGCCCTCGACCGGACGGATGTTGAAATCGACCGAGGCCTCACCCGCGTCGGTCCGCAGGCGGCCGTCGGCCCGGAAATCGCTGAACAGCCCGTCGAAATGGCCCGAAAAGGCGATCCGCCCCATCCGCTCGACGAGCGGCAGGCTTTTCCCCAGCGAGCGTCCCGCTATGTCCTGCACGAAGTACTCGATATCGGCCGCATCGGTATGTAGCGACGAAACGTCGAACGAAAAGCGCGTCTCGGCCACCTCGGGCAATCCGTCGATTCCGAAACGAAGGCTCAGCGTCGTGCTGCGTGCGGTCGCTCGGCCGATACGGCCTTTCATTGCGGATACCGGCCCGTCGACGGAGCCCGAGGCATCGCGCAGCACCGTCTGCCAGCGCCGCAGTCCCTGAGCGAAATAGGCGATGGTACGGAAACTGACCGTCGAGCGGCTGAATTCGGAGCGTATGCGGACGTCGTTCAGGAAATCCTTATACCCTTTCCACGTGTCGTAGTCGAAATAGAGATAGGCCATCCGCACGTCCGACTCGTCGGTGGTCAGCCGCAGATCGTCGAAGCGCATGCCCGTTCCCGAAATGCCGAACGCCGGCGTCGAAAGGTTGCGGATATGCAGACCGCAGCGTTCGCGCAGCGTCAGCGAGTCGATCGCCAAAGCGACGCTGTCTCCCTCGACCGAAACGTCGCGGACCTTCAGACTGAAGCGGCGCACGTCCAGATCCGTGAAATTGACGCCGTACTCGCGAGGCTTCACATCGAACTTGCGATGCCGGAAATCCATGTCCCGGATCGTTACGCCGGCGGCATGAAGCCGGAATTTTCTTTTCTTTTCCCGTTTCTCCTTGCGCTTGATTCTCTGCAATATCTGTCTCAGATTGCTCGTCCGGGTGCTGTCCTGCATCAGATCGAAACGGACGTCCTCGAGGCCCACATGGCCGAGCGTCACGGCCCCGGTAAAGACATTCAGGCTTTGCAGGGGCACAACGATCCGCCCCGCGTACAACAGCGTGTCGCCATGGTAATCCTGCACATAGAAGCCGTCGAGCGTCACCCGGCTGAACAACTTCAGATGCAGCTTGTCGACCGAGACGACCGTCTGCAACTTGTCGCTCAGAAAACCGGCGGCAGCGCGGCGCGCGAAATCCTGTATCCAAGGCAAATAGAGCAGCAGCGACAACGCCACAGGCAGAACGATCAGCGCAAGAATCGCCGCCGAGATGAAAGATCGTATTATTTTTATAACTTTGCCCATCGATCGCGCCTTCCGAGGCATAAGACCCGCAACGCTTCCGGGACGGAGTTCCGGAAACGGCCGTGCCGCCGCGAAGGTACAAGTTTAGTAAAAATCGGACAAATAATAAAGCCGAAATGGACATAACGATCTTGGGAATCGAATCCTCTTGCGACGATACGTCGGCCGCCGTGATCCGGGGCGGACGGCTGCTGTCGAACGTCATTGCCAGTCAGGAAGTTCACCGGCAGTACGGAGGCGTAATCCCCGAGCTGGCCTCGCGCGCGCACCAACAGAATATCATTCCGGTCGTCGATCGGGCGATCCGCGAAGCGGGTATCGGCATGTCCGACCTGGACGGCATCGCCTTCACGCGCGGTCCCGGTCTGCTTGGCTCGCTGCTCGTAGGCGTCTCGTTCGCCAAAGGGCTGGCCCTGTCGCTCGACGTGCCGATGATGGAGATCAACCACCTGCAAGGACATATCTGCTCGCACTTCATCGACCTGCCCGACCGCGACCTGCCGCATCCCCGGTTCCCGTTCCTGTGCCTGCTCGTGTCGGGCGGCCACTCCCAGATCGTGCTCGTCAAGGACTACCTCGACATGGAGATCGTCGGCACGACGATCGACGACGCGGCCGGCGAAGCGTTCGACAAGTGCGCCAAGATCATGGGCCTTCCCTACCCCGGCGGCCCGGTGATCGACCGACTGGCCAAGGAAGGCGACCCGAAGCGGTTCAAGTTCGCCAAACCGTCGGTCGACGGATTCAACTACAGCTTCAGCGGGCTGAAAACGTCGTTCCTCTACTTCCTGCGCGACCGGATGCACGAAGACCCGCGTTTCATCGACGACAACAAAGCAGACCTGTGCGCCTCGCTGCAAGCGACGATCATCGACATCCTGCTCGCCAAGCTCACGAAGGCGGCCAAGCAGTACGATATCCGCGACATAGCGATCGCCGGAGGCGTTTCGGCCAACTCGGGACTGCGCGACGCGATCGCGGAAGAGGGCCGCAAGCGGGGCTGGCGGACGTTCCTGCCCGAGTTCCGGTTCACGACCGACAATGCGGCGATGATCGCCGTAACCGGCTATTTCAAGTATCAGCGAGGCGAATTCGCTCCGATGGACATCTCGCCCGTCGCCCGCATCAGCCGGATGTAACGCCCCTCGCTTTCCCCATGACCGGTCCCGAACCGAAACGGAAACCGGAATTCATCCTTCCGCCGAACGAGAGCCGGACGCGGGCGGTGTTTTCGTTTATCGATATCGTGCGCCGCGTATAGCGTGAACGCAGAAAACCTTCCCGCAAAATCAGGACGGACCCTCGACCATACGGTCCAATTCCTTCGACAGAATACGGCATCGGACATAAGCCGCAGCGATTCCGCACAGGAAATTCTCCCGAATCTTGGCAATGAAGCCTCCCGATCAGTCCAAGCCCTTCGACAGAATACGGCATCGGGCATAAGCCGCAGCGATTCCGCGCAGGAAATTCTCCCGAATCTTGGCAATGAAGCCTCCCCGCTCAGTCCAAGCCCTTCGACAGAATACGGCATCGGACATAAGCCGCAGCGATTCCGCACAGGAAATTCTCCCGAATCTTGGCAATGAAGCCTCCCGATCAGTCCAAGCCCTTCGACAGAATACGGCATCGGGCATAAGCCGCAGCGATTCCGCGCAGGAAATTCTCCCGAATCTTGGCAATGAAGCCTCCCCGCTCAGTCCAAGCCCTTCGACAGAATACGGCATCGGACATAAGCCGCAGCGATTCCGCACAGGAAATTCTCCCGAATCTTGGCAACGGAACGAGACCGGTTTTCGGCTCCCGATTCAAGCTTCTGAAAAGGGTACGGTATCCGCAACACAAACCGCGGCCGGCCTCGCGCAGGAAATCCGCCGATCTCTTGCCGGCCCCTTGCGAATGAAGGCGGGACAGTCTTTCCGGCGAAACAGGAAAAAATTCCGCCGGCTTTCTGACAAAAGCCGGCGGAATAACCGTAACGGAAAGATATCTCTCCGAGCGTGCGTCTACTTGCGCTTCACCTCGACCTGCTCGTAGCCCTCGATAATGTCGCCCACGCGGACATCGTTGTAGTTCTCGATGTTCAGACCGCATTCCAGACCGGTCGTCACCTCCTTCACGTCGTCCTTGAAACGCTTGAGCGAGCCGAGCTTGCCCGTATAGACGACGATGCCGTCGCGGATCACGCGGATATTCGTATTGCGCGTGATCTTGCCTTCGCGGACCAGACAGCCGGCCACCGTGCCGACCTTCGTGATCTTGAACGTCTCCATGACCTCGACCGAGCAGACGATCTCCTCTTTCATCACCGGCGCGAGCATGCCCTCGATAGCGTCCTTGATGTCGTTGATCGCATCGTAAATGATCGAATAGAGGCGAATCTCGATCTCCTCCTTCTCGGCCAGCTTGCGGGCGGCTGCCGACGGACGGACCTGGAATCCGACGATCACCGCATTGCTGGCAGCGGCCAGCAACACGTCCGATTCGGAGATCGGGCCGACCGCTTTGTGAATCACGTTGACCTGAACCTCGTCCTTCGACAGTTTGATCAACGAGTCGGCCATCGCCTCGATCGAGCCGTCTACGTCGCCCTTGATAATGATATTCAGCTCCTTGAAGTTGCCGATCGCGATACGCCGGCCGATTTCATCGAGCGTAATATGCTTCTGCGTACGCAACCCTTGCATGCGCTGCAGCTGCTCGCGCTTGCTCGCAATGTCGCGGGCCGAACGCTCGTCGTCCATGACATTGAACGTATCGCCGGCCTGCGGCGCGCCGTTCAGCCCCAGCACCAGCACGGGCGTCGAAGGCGGAGCCTCCGTCACGCGCGTACCCCGCTCGTTGAACATCGCTTTGACCTTGCCCGTGTAGACACCCGAAAGCATCACGTCGCCGACGCGCAGCGTTCCGTTCTGCACGAGCACCGTAGCCACGTAGCCGCGCCCCTTGTCGAGCGTCGACTCGATGACGACGCCCTGCGCCTTGCGGTTCGGGTTGGCCTTCAGGTCGAGGAATTCGGCCTCGAGCAGCACCTTGTCGAGCAGCTTGTCGAGATTGATACCCTTCTTGGCCGAAATCTCCTGCGACTGGTACTTGCCGCCCCAGTCCTCGACCAGATAGTTCATCGCGGAAAGCTCCTCCTTGATTTTTTCGGGATTGGCCCCCGGCTTGTCGATCTTGTTGATCGCGAATACCATCGGCACGCCGGCGGCGGTGGCATGGTTGATCGCCTCGACGGTCTGCGGCATCACATTGTCATCGGCCGCAACGATGATGATCGCCACGTCGGTCACTTTCGCTCCGCGAGCACGCATGGCCGTGAAAGCCTCGTGGCCCGGCGTATCGAGGAACGTGATACGCCGCCCGTCGTCGAGCTTCACGCTGTAAGCGCCGATATGCTGCGTGATTCCGCCGGCCTCTCCGGCGATCACGTTGGCGTTGCGTATATTGTCGAGCAGCGAGGTCTTGCCGTGGTCGACGTGTCCCATCACGGCCACCACCGGAGGACGCGGCACGAGGTCCTCCTCGCTGTCCTCCTCGGTGTCGATCGCCTCCTGTATCTCGACGGCCACGAACTCGACCTTGAACCCGAACTCCTCGGCCACGACGACCAAAGCCTCGGCGTCGAGCCGCTGGTTGATCGACACCATCAGTCCGAGATTCATGCAGGCCGTTATGACGTCGGTCACCGACACGTCCATCATCGTCGCCAGCTCGCTGACCGTAACGAATTCGGTCACTTTCAACACGTTCTTCTCCTGTTCCTGACGCTCCATCTCCTCGCTCAGGCGGGCCGACACGGCCTCGCGCTTGTCGCGGCGATGCTTGGCCGTCTTGAACTTCGAGCCTTTCGACGTCAGCCGGGCCAACGTGTCCTTGATCTGCTTCTGTACCTCTTCGTCGCTGATCTCCGTCTTGACGACCGGTTTCACGGACTTGCCCTTTTTCCTGTCGCGCAGCCCGGATTTCGGACCGTGCTGGGAGCCGCCCTGCGACGAATACGGGCCGCCTCCCTGAGACTTCGGACGACCGTCGGGCCGGGCCGTAGCCGTCTGATTCTGCTTCTGAGTTATATCGACCTTATCCTTAGTAATGCGCTTGCGCTTCTCGCGCCGGCGATGGCCGTCCTCCCCTTTCTTTTTCTCGAAAGACTGCACGTCGATCTTGCCGAGCACCTTGGGACCCGACAGGCGGGCTCCCTCCTCGGGCCGGAACAGGTTGCTCTGATCGGCTGCGACCCGCTCGTCGTAAGTCTGGCTCTGCACCACGACCGGAGCCGTCACCGTCTTCTCGGGCCGAGGCGACGGAGCCGGCTGCTCGGCAACGACGACCGGCTGCCGGACCGGCTGCGACGGCTCGACCGGCTTGACATCGGCCGCCGGGGCGGAAGACGCTGATATTTCAGGAGCGGCAGCAGGCTTTTTCGGAGACTCAGGTTTTTTCTCCGACGACGACGAACGCCCCGAGCGGCCGCCCGACAGATCGATCTTGCCCAAAATCTTCGGCGTGCTCATCGCCGCCACTTCGTCCTTGACGCTGATAACACCGCTTTTGACAAATACCTCGCTCTTGAAGCCCGACTCCTCTTCGGACGCCCCGTCCGATCCCTTACGAGTACCCAGCGAAACCGCCTCGTGCTTCAGGGCGATCTTCTCGCGGATATTCACTTTCTCGATGTTCTTGTTTCCTCCGAACTCCTTGTCCAGAATGGCATAGACCGCCGGCTCGATGATCGAGCTGGGCGAGTTTTCCACTTTGACACCCTTCTTCTCCAGAAACTCGATGATCGTCGTCTGTCCTACTTTCAACTCTCTTGCAACCTGATGGAGTCTCAGTCTTCTTGCATTTGGCATATTTCCTTGTTTTTCTTCGGTATTACCTTTGTATTCATCGCGCGCCTCTCGGCCTCGGCCGTGCGCCGGACGGATCGCTCGCGGGACAAAGCGGCACGGCATGCGCTCCGTCCGGCGACGTGTTCGTTATTCGAACTCCGACTTGAGGATATTCACGACCTCCTGCACCGTCTCGACCTCCAGATCGGTCCGCTTAGCCAAATCCTCTACCGAAAGCTCCAGCACGCTCTTGGCCGTATCGCAGCCGATTCCCTTGAGCTGATCGATGATCCACTCGTCGATCTCGTCCTTGAACTCGTCCAGCGCCACGTCCTCTTCCTCCAGCTCGCGGTACACGTCAATGTCGTAGCCGGTCAGCATGCTGGCCAGACGGATATTCAGGCCGCCCTTCCCGATCGCCAGCGACACCTCGTTCGGCTTCAGATAGACGGCTGCCGTCTTGGTCTCCTCGTTGAGATTGATCGAGGAGATCTTCGCCGGATTCAGCGCCCGCTGGATCAGCAGCTGGCTGTTGGACGTCCAATTCACGACGTCGATATTCTCGTTGCGCAACTCCTTGACGATCGAGTAGATGCGCGAACCTTTCATGCCCACGCAGGCGCCGACCGGATCGACCCGGTCGTCGTACGACTCGACGGCCACCTTGGCCCGTTCGCCGGGTATGCGGACGATCTTCTTGATCGTGATCAGGCCGTCGTAGATTTCGGGAACCTCCATCTCGAACAGCCGCTCGAGGAACTCGGGAGCCGTACGCGACAGCACGATGTAGGGCGAATTGTTCTTCATCTCGACGCGGGCGACGATCGCCTTCACGCTTTCGCCTTTGCGGAAAAAGTCGCTCGGAATCTGCTCGGACTTGGGCAGCACCAACTCGTTGTCGTCATCGTCCAATACCAGTATCTCCTTCTTCCACACCTGATAGACCTCGCCGGTGATGATTTCGCCGACCTTCTCGGTATACTTGTTGAACAGGTTGGCCTTCTCGAGGTCCATGATCCGGGAGGCCAGGTTCTGTCGGAGCGACAGCACGGCGCGACGGCCGAAGTCCGCGAGCTTGATCTCCTCGGCCACCTCCTCGCCCACTTCGTACGTGGAGTCGATCTTGCGGGCATCCGTAAGCGAGATCTGCTGGTTCGGGTTCTCGACCGTCCCGTCCTCGACGATCGTACGGTTGCGCCATATTTCGAGGTCCCCTTTCTCGGGATTGATGATCACGTCGAAGTTCTCGTCCGTTTCGTAGGTCTTGATCAGCAAATGACGAAAAACGTCCTCGAGAACGCCGATCATCGTGCTCTTGTCAATGTTTTTAAGCTCTTTGAATTCCGCGAAAGTGCTTACGAGATTGAGATTATCCATGTGTCAATGTGAGATTTTCCGGCTCGCGTCCGGCCCGCTGCCGAACCGACGCGACCGCTATCCGTAATATTTTAAGTTCAATATCTCTTCGTCCTACAGGCGCGCTACCTGAAATTCAGGTGCTCCGCCGTCGTCTTGATCGCATCGAGCGGAATCGTCTCCTCGCGGATCACGCTCTGGCGGCGCTTCTTTCCCTCGACGGCTACCTTTTCGGCATAAGCCAGCGTCAAAGCCCCGCCGTCGAACGCCTTCGCCTCGGCCGTCAGCTTGCGACCGTCACGCAAAACGACATCGACTTCGCGCCCCACCATCTTGCGGTACTGGCGCTCGCAAACGAGCGGCTGCCCGATTCCCGCCGAAACGACCGTCAGGGCGAAATCCTCCGCGTCGCGGTCGAACGCCCCGGTCACGGCGCGGCTCAGGGCGATGCAGTCGTCGATTCCGACGGTCGTATCGCTGTCGATCGTCACCTCGATCTCGTCGGAAGGCAATTGCCGGATTCCGACGACGAACCGGTCGGTTCCCGACAGCGCCTGCTCTGCGATCTCGCGTATGCGTTCCGTATCCATACCGTTTTCGTCCGTTCGGGGCCCGACGACTTTTCCGCAGGCCCGCTCATTCAACAAAAGGGGGGGACTGCCCGTCCCCCTCCCTTGATATTGATGCCTCGATGCAAATATACGTTATTTTTTCGGCCTCTGCAATATTTTCGCGTCATTTTTCGCTGAAACAGCCAGCATTTCGTCTTCCCGGCCCCGTCATACGTATCCGAAATACGGCGCAACGGAAACGACGCTTCGCCGAAAAACGCCTACTCGACTTCGTCGTTCTGCTTTTTCGGATTGAACGGCTTCAGGATGCCGCGCTTCGAAGAGCGGATGAAGTCGAGCACCAGATCGCGCTCGGGCGTGCGGGGCATCTGCGTCTCGACCACCTCGCAGGCGCGCGAGTAAGCGTAGCCCGACTGGAACAGAATACGGAACATCTCCTGAATCTCGTTGATCTTGTCGGCCGTGAATCCCCGGCGGCGGAGGCCGATGAAGTTCGCTCCGACGAACGACAACGGATTGTGGGCCGCCTTCACGAACGGCGGCACGTCCTTGCTCACGAGCGACCCGCCGCTCAGCATCACATGCTCGCCGATACGGCAGAACTGATGCACGGCGCAGTGGCCTCCCAGAATCGCCCAGTCGCCCACTTCCACCTCGCCGGCCAGCGAAACGCGGTTGACCAGTACGCAGTTGTCCCCGACCGTACAGTCATGTCCTACATGCACATAAGCCATAATCAGCGTATTGCTTCCGACCTTGGTCACACCCTTGGCCGCCGTGCCCCGACTGATCGTTGCACACTCGCGAATCGTCGTATTGTCGCCGACCACGGCCGTCGAATACTCGCCCTTGAACTTCAGGTCCTGAGGCAGACCGGCCACGACAGCCGCCGTATGCACCTTGCAGTTCTTTCCCAGACGCGCGCCGTCCAGAATCACGGCACCCGGGCCGATCCAGCAGCCGTCGCCTATCTCGACGTCGGCAGCGATGTATGCAAAAGGTTCGACGGTCACGTCTTTTCCCAACTTTGCACCTTCACAAATATGAGCTGATTTGCTTATCATACCGGTTTGGATTAAATGATTACTCTGTCTGAAATATGCCGTTTCCGACTAACCGACCCTGTTCTTGGCGATCTGCGCCATCAGCAGGGCCTCGGTAACGAAGCGGTTGCCGACGAATGCCTTGGCCTCCATCAGTACGATGCCGCGCCGAATCGGCTCGGCGAGCGTCAGCTCGAACTGGAGCGTATCGCCCGGCACCACCTTGTCGCGGAACTTCACGCCGTCGATCTTCAGGAAATAGGTCGAATAGTTCTCCGGGTCGGGCACGGAGCTGAGCGCCAGAATGCCGCCGCACTGAGCCATCGCCTCGACGATCAGCACGCCCGGCATCACCGGCTCGTCGGGGAAATGGCCGACGAAAAACGGTTCGTTCATCGTTACGTTCTTGAACCCCACCACATGCTCGCTGTCCAGATGCATCACCTTGTCCACCAGCAGGAACGGGGGACGGTGAGGCAACAGGCGCTTGATTTGGTTGATGTCGTACAGAGGCTTGGCCGCCGGATCGATCCGGAACATCGGGCGCGTTCCGCCTCGTTTGATCTCCTTGCGGATCATCTTCGCGAACTCGGTATTGGCCGCATGGCCCGGCTTGTAGGCCACGATGCGTCCCCGGATGCGCTGCCCGATCAACGCCAGATCGCCGATCATATCGAGCAGCTTATGCCGCGAAGGTTCGTTCGGAAAACGCAGCCGCAGATTGTTCAGATAACCCTCGTTGACCTGCACGTCGCGCTTGTCGAATATTTTCGACAGACGGTCGAGCTCCTCGTCCGAAATACGGTTCTCGACGATAACGATCGCGTTGTCCAAATCGCCGCCCTTGATCAGATTGTTGTTGATCAGAGGCTCCAGCTCATGCAGGAAAACGAACGTGCGGCACGGTGCGATCTGCTCGGCGAAATCCTCCATGCGGTCGAGCCGCGCGTACTGATTCCCGATGATCTTGGAATTGAAATCGACGTTCACGTTGACCGAAAACTCGTCGTCGGGATAGGCGACGATCTCCACGCCGCGCTCGGGAATGGAATAAACGGTCTTCTCGGTGATATGGAAATAGACGCGGTCGGCCGGCTGCTCGACGGTTCCCGCCGAAGCGATAGCCTCGACGAAAGGAAGAGCCGAGCCGTCGAGAATCGGGGTTTCGGGCGCATCGATGTCGATCTGCGCGTTATCGACGCCGGAACCCCACAGGGCCGCCATCACATGCTCGATCGTCCCTATCCGGACGCCTTTCTTTTCTATCGTGGTTCCGCGCGAGGTATCGACTACGTTCTCCGCCAGCGCGTCGACGAAGGGCTGCCCTTCCAGATCGATTCGACGGAAACGTATTCCGCAGCCGGAGTCGGCCGGGTTAATAGTCATCGTAACATCGAGCCCCGTATGCAGTCCCTTTCCTCGGAAAACGACCGGAGCCTTTAATGTTCTCTGTTTGTGCGACATGCTATATCGAAAAATTATTTTAAACGCAAAGGTATGAATTTTTTGAAAGAAATCGTACTTTTGTTCGACTTTTATAGCAAACGATGGACCGAGAGACAAAACCGTCACAAACGCCTCGTCCGCAGCCTCCCCGACAGCCCCGGGCACGCATTCCGCTGCCTTTCGAGAAACGCCCGTTCGACGCGGGCTCATGGGCTTACGAGCACCGGGTCGGGCTGTGCTGCATGGTCATTGCCTACCTGGCGTTCGGTATCGTGTTCGTTTCGGCCAAAATCGTTCTCCAGCAGCGCGTCACCTACAATACGATCTACATGGACCTGACCGATCTGCAGGCGGCTCTTCCCGAAGAGCAGGAGCCCGAGCAGCGGGACGAGCGCAGTGACTATCGCGACGTAAGGAATCTGGTCTCGGACGAGAACGGCCGCAACGAGTCGGTCGGAGAGCGGAGCGCGTCGTCGGGAAACCTTTCCGAAGCGACCGAGGAGTTCATGGAGAGCCTCGACGAGGAAGCCGCCGCCGTCCGGGGCAGAATGCAGGCCTCACGCGAGGCGTTCGAGCGGGGCCGCCGCGAGGAGCGCGAAATGATCACCCGGCACAAGGCCCAGCGGGAAGCCAAGGACGGAGAAAAGCCGAGCGGCGTGAAGCAGAAGGGACGCGTGCTGGTCTCCTACTCGCTGCCCGGACGGACGGACGTCTACCTGCACACGCCGGCCTACCAGTGCGAGGGAGGAGGCGAGGTCACCGTAGCGATCACCGTCAACCGCAACGGCAAGGTAACGGCAGCCTCGCTGAAGGAGACCACGACGTCGAGCAATTGCATCAACGAGACGGCCGTCACGGCCGCGCGCAATTCCCGGTTCAATGTCGACGGCTCGGCCGCCGACCGTCAGAGCGGGACCATCACCTATATCTTCGTACCGCAATAGGCTTTTGGCAGTTTGGCATATTTCGCTACCTTTGCCCGCGACTAAAAGGATTAGGAAATATGTCTTACAATTTGCTGAAAGGGAAGAAGGGGCTGATTTTCGGCGCCCTGAACGAGAATTCCATCGCATGGAAAGTGGCCCGGCGCGCCGTCGAGGAGGGAGCCGAGATCGTGCTGACGAACACGGCCGTATCGATCCGCATGGGCACGATCAACCAACTGGCCGAGCAGTGCGGCACGATCGTCGTGCCGGCCGACGCCACGAGCGTGCCCGATCTGGAACGCCTCATCGACCGGACCATGGAGCACTTCGGCGGCAAGTTCGATTTCATCCTCCATTCGATCGGCATGTCCCTCAACGTACGAAAAGGACGCAAATACGACGATCTGGACTACGATTACCTGGCCAAGACGCTCGACATATCCGCCATTTCGTTCCACAAGGTCATTCAGGTGGCCCGCAAGAAAGACGCGCTGAACGACTGGGGGTCGATCGTCGCGCTGACGTATATCGCCGCCCAGCGCACGCTCTACGGATACAACGACATGGCCGACGCCAAGGCGCTGCTCGAGTCGATCGCCCGCAGCTTCGGTTATATCTACGGCCGCGAGAAGCACGTCCGCATCAATACGGTCTCGCAGTCGCCCACCCCGACGACGGCCGGCAGCGGCGTCATGGGAATGGGCGACCTGATGGATTTCGCCGACCGGACCTCGCCGCTGGGCAACGCCACGGCCGACGACTGCGCAGGCTATGTGCTCACGCTGTTCTCCGACCTGACGCGCAAGGTTACGATGCAGAATCTCTATCACGACGGGGGCTTCTCGAGCATGGGCATGAGCCGGCGGGCAATGAAGCTCTACGAGAAAGGGCTCGAAGTGGAATATCAGGATATCAAAAACAAGATATAGATAGTCACTCGGGGCTTGTCGCCGGAGCGGTTCGCGAGTCCTTCGGGCGCAACGCCGTGCACGGAAGCGGACGGGCGCATCCTCGAAGCAGGCAAGAGAACGCATCTTCGAACAGGCACATTCGGAAGCGGACAGGTCGTCGGGCCTGTCCGCTCTTATTTCGGCCTGTTCCTGCGCCGGCATGCGCCGCACGACTCCTGCCGAACCGGCCACAGGGGAAACGGCTGTCGAACAAACCGCCCGACGAATAAGCCTCAGCGGCTATTACGGAACATGGAATTAAGAGACAGGGGAAAATCGGTTTCTCGGGCTCGAGAGGCGACCTGCTCCGGCATGCGCATCGTTTTACGGCACTCGGCCGGCATACGGTCCGCCAGAATATTCCGCGATCCTCGGGCTCAATCCTCCGAGTCGGCGACCGTAACCCGTATCTTATCGATCCGGCGACCGTCCATCGCGTCGACACGGAGAGTCAGCCGGCGATACGCGAGCGTCTCGCCCCGGCGCAGAAAATCCTTCCTAATCTCGAGCATCAGTCCGGCCAGCGTCTCGGCTTCGCCTTTCGCCTCGTCCAGATAGTCTTCATCGAACGAAAGCACCTTCAGGAAATCGTTCAGATGCGTCTTGCCGTCGAACAGATAGGTATTCTCGGACAACTTCGTGTAAAACGACTGCTCGATGTCGGACTCGTCCGAAATCTCGCCGACGATTTCTTCCAGAATATCCTCCAGCGAGACCAGACCGAGCGTCGACCCGTACTCGTCGACGACGATCGCCATATGAATCTTGTTGTTCTGGAACTCTTCGAGCAGATCGTTGATCTTCTTATGCTCAGGCACGAAATAGGCGCGGCGGATCAGGTGCTGCCACTCGAAGTCGTCGCCGTGCGAAATATAGGGCAGCATGTCCTTTACGTAAAGCACGCCTTTCACGTCGTCGATCCCTTCCTCGCAAACCGGAATCCGCGAGAAGCCCGACTCTATGATCACGCGGCGGACTTCGGCGAAATCGTCCTTCAGATCGAGCGCGACGATATCGACGCGAGGCTTCATGATCTCGACGACTTCGGTATGCACGAAACCGACGATGCCGGACAGCATCCGTCTTTCCTCGACGGTCTGGTCGGTGGTCATCTCGATGGCGTTCGACAGCTCGTCGATCGAAATATTGACCCGCTTCTTGGCCACGCTCTCGTTGATGTAGCTCCCCGAACGGATCAGCACATAAGCCAGCGGACGGAAGACCGACTTGAGCAAAAGAAGCGGAACCGAAGTCATCCGGGCAACGCGCAAGGGGTTGTACGACGCGAATATTTTGGGCATGATCTCGCCGAAAAGCAGCAGCAGAAACGTCACGACGACCGTCTTGACGACGAACTCTAGCCCGGCCGCTCCGCCGAAATCCGTCAGCGAATCGATCAGTCCGTTGGACAGGATCACGATGCAGATATTGACCAAATTATTAACGATCAGAATAGTGGCCAGCAAATATTCCTGCACCGACAGCAACTTCAGGATCGCCCGGCCGCTGCGGCTGCGCCCCGTCTTGAGCTGAGCGATGTTACGCGGAGTCAGCGAGAAAAAGGCCGTCTCGGAACCCGATACCAGCGCGGAGCAGCCGAGCAGCACCGCGATGACGATCGACACGGCAACGTCGTGGCCCGTAAACGGGCGAAACATCACGGTTTGTATGATACACTCCATCAAGGCCTCGGTATGAAATATGATCGGAACGCCGCCGGGTACGCCCGGTCTCCGGCCGTACCCGCCCCCGACTCATCCGTTCGGTCGCGGTTCGCGGCTCGGACGACGAAACGCCGCGCTAATCGAACAGCGAGCTGTTCTGGGTCTTGTCGCTCGGCGCGCTATCGTCCTTGAGAGCCACGCGCGAGCTGCGTCCTCCTTCCGCCGAGTTGTCTTTGACAAACTTCACGTTACGACGCACGAAAGCCGGACGGTTCTCCAGCTCGTCGATATCGATATCGGACTCCTTGTCGCGCTTCGAAGCGATCGTCTGCTGAGCGACCGGAGCGGCGAAAGGATTTTGCGCCTGAGACGCGGCCGGTCTCGGAGCGGGCCGCTCGAACGGGCGGGGCGCTTCCGGAGCCGACGGCTGCGCCGCCGGAGCGACCGGCTTGCGGATCCGAGTCTTGAACGGACCTTCCGGCTCGCGGGCCTCCGGTTCGACGGACGGTTCCTCTTGCTCCGCCTGCATCCCGGGCTCCTCGGTCGGCACGCTTTTGCGCAGCGAGTCCTTATAGCCCTGCAGAGGCGAATACGACACCATATTCATCTGGTTGTAGTCGAAACCGGTCGCAATGATAGTTACCTCGATGTCGGAGCCCAGCGAGTCGTCCTTGCCGGCGCCCCAGATGATGTCGGCGTTGTTTCCGGCGCGCTCCTGAATGTACTCGGTAATCATGTACGTCTCCTCGAGCGTGATCTCCTCCTCGCCCGAAGTAATGTTGATCAGTATGTTCTTCGCTCCGGCAATGTCGTTATGGTTCAGCAAAGGCGACTCGAGCGCCATGTTGGCCACCGCCATCGCCCGGTCCTCGCCCGACGCGCGTCCCGAACCCATCAGCGCGACGCCGCTGTTGGTCATCACGGTCTGCACGTCGGCGAAGTCCACGTTGACGGTGTTTTCGCGCGTGATGACTTCGGCGATGCCCTTGGCCGCCGTGGCCAGAATGTCGTCGGCCTTGTGGAACGCCTCGGTCAGCGTCAGTTTGCCGAAAATCTCCTGTATGTTCTCATTGTTGATCAGCAGCAACGAGTCGACGCACTCCCGCAGCTCGTCGATACCCTGATAAGCCTGCTTCATCCGCTTCGGCCCCTCGGTTTTGAACGGAATCGTCACGATCGCGACAGTCAGAATCCCCAGTTCGCGGGCCGCTTTCGCAATGACCGGAGCAGCTCCCGTACCCGTGCCGCCGCCCATTCCGGCCGTGATGAAGACCATTTTCGTCCCCTCGCGCTTGTAAATCTCGACGATCTCGTCCAGACTCTCCAGCGCCGCCTGCCGTCCTTTCTCGGGATTGTTGCCCGCTCCGAGCCCGTTCTGGCCCAAGCGCACTTTGACCGGCACCGGACTGTTGCGCAACGCCTGAGGGTCCGTATTGCACACCATGAACGACACGTCGGCAATCTCCATTTCGAACATGTGATTGACGGCATTGCTTCCGCCGCCGCCGACGCCCGTCACCATAATAATGGACGGGGAAAGTTTCGGAATCTCAAAATCGATGATCTTATCTACCTCGGGCATATCGTTTCCGCTTCGTTTTGTTCTGTTTCCGTCAATATATTGTGCCGCACGCTTCGGAGCAGGCCTCCGCAACGTGCGTACTAAATCTCGTTATCGTCGATCTCCTCGTCGAACATGTTGATCATTTTCTCCTTGATCTTGGAGAAAAATCCGGGTCCCCGGCTTCCTTTCTGCTTCTTGGCCTTCTTCGGCTCGAACTCCTCTTCCTCCGCGACGGACTCGCCGGGAACGGACTGTCCGTAGCGGGACGCTCCCGCGTCGTTCCGATACAGATCGTTGATCTTCTGCCGGCTGACGCCGGCCTTGGGCTCGGTCGCATCGTAAGAACCGGAAACGGGACGGGGCGAAGAAGCTTTCGGACGGGCCGAACGCGCCGGACGGTCTTCGGCGAAAGCCTTGGCCAGAATTCCGACGGCCGTCGACATGTCGGGACCCGTCGCCTCGTCAGGACTATCGGCCGCGAGCACCGCCTCGGGGCCTGCCACGCGGACATCCATACCCGTATAGCTTTTGAACAGCGCGTCCAGATCGCGCAACTGCGCGCCCCCGCCCGTCAGTACGACGCCTGCGGAGAGTTTGTTCTGGTATCCCGACTTTTTGATCTCCTCGACCGCGAAATCGATGATATCCTGCATGCGGGCTTCGATGATCGCGGCCAGATTCTGGCACGAAATCTCCTTGGGCGCCTTCGCGCTCAGGCCGGGCGTGGTGATGAACTTGTCTGGCTGGGCCTTCTCGCGCATCGCCCCGCCGTAACGGGTCTTGAGGCTCTCGACGTGCTTCTCGAGTATTCCGTAGGAGCGGATATCCTTATTGACCACGTTACCGCCCATCGGAACGATCCCGACATGGCGGATGATATTCTTCTCGTAGACGGTCACGTCGGTCGTGCCGCCCCCGATGTCGATCACGGCGACGCCCTCCTGCTTTTCGTCCTCGGAAAGCACCGCCTCGGCCGAAGCCACGGCATTCAGGAACAGGCCCAGCGGAGCGACTCCGCCGCGCTTGAGCGCCATCTCGACCCGGCTGATCGCCGTCGAGTCGCCCAGCAGAATGTTGAACGTCGAGGCGAGTTTGGTGCCGAACGTGCCCACCGGGCTCGAGGTTTCCTCCTCGTCGTCGACGACATAGCTCTGCGGAATGATCTGCAGTATCTTTTCCCCCTCGGGAGCCGGCACGTTGCGCATGCTGTCGTGCAGATGCTGCACGTCCTCCTGACGGATCTCGCCGCCCCGGCTGAACACATGGTACGGATGCTTCACGCAACGGATATGCTGGCCCGAAACGCCGGCGTAAGCCTCCGTGATCCGGATCTGCTGCCGTTGCTCGATGGCCGCTACGGTTGCCTTGATGCTCTGCGAGACGAGCTCGATGTTCTTGATCTCGCCGCGGACCATGCCCATCCCCTGCACGGGGGAAACCTCCCGGTCCACGATCCGGATCCGGCCGTCCTCATCTTTCGTACCGACGACCGTGACCACCGTGTTGGTTCCCAAATCGATCGCAACGACGTAATCTCCGTTTTCCACTCTGTTTTCCATATTATTTGACGCAGACAATCTGATCCTTGTATTTCAAATTCACGTACCGGTAACGGTCCCATCCCTCGTAAAGCACCGCCTTGCGGTAAAAGCTCATCAGCTTGTCGAGCTTCTGCTCATACGCGTCGATCCCTCCGAGCGCGATCACCTGGTCGCCCGCCCGGGGCACGATCTCCACCTGAGGCTCGTCTTCGGTCTGAGGATCAGCGCCGTTCACGCGAATCTGCACGATGAACGCATTCCAAAAGTCATCATAACCGACGAATTTCACAAAATTAATCAGTTTAGCCAAAAACAAATAATTTTTCCCCACTTTTTTTTCGCTGCTTCCGGCCAGCGAGTCGAGCGGCCCGACATAGTCGCGGGGAAACGGCAGCTCGAAACGGCCCGTCACGATCGGCACATAGCTGGAGAACTGTCTCTGCTGCGGCAGGACATAACCGTCGTCGGTCACGTAAAAGTTATATCCGTCGTCGGTATTGAACCGCATAACGGGCTTCCGCTGGGCGATCTCGATCGTCAGGACGCCGTCGATCGACGCATAGACGCGGGCCGAACGGACATACCCCCTCCGCCGGACGAAACGCTCCAGTTCGAGCGTATTGATCGACGAGAGCTCGCGTCCGACCAGCGGAATCTTCTCCGAGGCGAACCATCCCCGCACCATGGCCGGCGTGATGAACCCGCGCTCGGCGCTGTCGAGCACCACGACACGCACCTCGCGGCACGGTCTCTGCTGCTTCCGCTCGCGCGTGTAGCGCGACGACAGCAGCAGATAGACGAGGATGGCTGTCCACGAAAGCACGTTCAGGGTTATGACGAGCGGCCTTTTCAAAACACGACGCTATTTTTCGTTCCGGTCTTCTCCGGCAAGAAGACCCGATTCGTTCCGTTCAAAATTAAGCACAATCGCGGTATCCGCGAAATTCGGGCCGGAAAATCTCCGGTCTGCCGGCCGGGAACCGCAGGAAATCTCTCAATCGGCTTTCGCGGCGGGCCGACCCGGGACGGACAGCGTCTCCGCGATCCGGCCGCAAAAGCGGTCGATGTCCCCTGCGCCGAAAGTCACGAGCAGTTCCGGATTCTCGTCCCGGATCGCATCGAGCAGTCCGTCCTTGGACACGACGCGCGCGGGAACGGTCAGCAGCGGCAGCAGCATCTCGGAACGGACGCCCTCGATCGGCTCTTCGCGCGCCGGATAGATCGGCAGCAGCAGCACCCGGTCCGCCAGCGAAAGCGCCGAGGCGAATTCCTTGCAGAAATCCCGCGTGCGGGTGTAAAGGTGCGGCTGAAATACGACGGTCAGCCTCCGGCCGGGAAACATCTCGCGCAGGGAACCGATCGCCGCCCGCAACTCGTTGGGATGATGCGCATAATCGTCCATATAGACCCGACCGGGCTCGTTGACGTAGAAATCGAACCGCCTCCGGACTCCCGAGAACGAGGCGATCGCCTCGCGGAGCTTCCGCTCGTCGAACCCGGCAACCCAGAGCAACGCGGCGGCGGCCACGCAATTCTCCACGTTGACGCGCCCCGGAATGCCGAGCGTACACTCCTCCAGCCTGCGGTCGGGGAAAACCAGATCGAAGCGATACCGCCCGTCGTCGAGCACGCGGATCCGGTCGGCATAGAAATCGCAGGGCCCGTCGTAGCCGTACCGGTAAACCGAAATCTCCGGATTGCGCAGATCGAGCTCGACTCCCCGCTTGACGATCAGCGCTCCGCCGGGCCTGATCTGCGCGACGAACTGCGCGAAAGCCTCCTTCACGGCCTCGTGCGTGCCGTAAATGTCCAAATGGTCGGCATCGGCCGCCGTCACGACGGCCGCATCGGGATGCAGCTGCAAAAACGAGCGGTCGAACTCGTCGGCCTCGACGACCAAGCGCGGCCCGGATCCCAGCACCAGATTGCTCCCGAAATTCTTCGATATGCCGCCCAAAAAGGCGCTGCCTCCTCCTCCGGCGACACGGTTGAACCAAGCGGCCATCGTCGTAGTGGTCGTCTTGCCGTGCGTGCCGGCAACGGCCATCACGTACTTTCCCTCCGAAATCGCGCCGAGCAACCGCGAGCGCTTGACGACCTCGAAACCGCCGTCGCGAAAGAAGCGCAGCTGCGGATGATCTTCGGGGATCGCCGGCGTATAGACGACCAGCGTATCGTCGCTGCTGCGGAAGCCGGCCGGTATCGCGTCGGTCGACTCGTCATAGGTCACTTCGGCGCCCTCGCGCCGCAGCTCGGCCGTCAGCTCCGAAGGCGTGCGGTCGTAGCCGGCCACGCGCCGGCCTTCGTGCAGAAAATAGCGCGCCTCGGCGCTCATGCCGATTCCGCCTATGCCCAGAAAATAGACTTTCCCGTATTTCATTCCGATCGTTTTACGACTTTCAGTATTTCGTCCGCCACGCGGTCGGCCGAGTCGGCGACGGCCAGCGCGCGTATGTTCTTTTCCATTTCCGAGCGTACCGCATCGTCGGCCAGCAGCCGCCCGACCTCGGAGAATACCCGGGCGACGGCCTCGCGGTCGGGCACGACGAGCGCGCCCCCCCGATCCGCGAGCGCCATGGCGTTCTTGGTCTGATGATCCTCGGCCACGTTGGGCGAAGGCACGAAAACGACCGCCTTGCCGACCAGGCAGAGCTCCGAGACGGTGCCGGCCCCGGAACGGGCGACGACGACGTCGGCCGCCGCATAGGCCAAGTCCATCCGTTCGATGAAGGCCCCTCGCCAGATGCCGCGCGCATCGCGGCCGCGCATGAACTCGTCCATCTCCCGCTCGTAATACTTCCCGGTTTGCCAGATAACCTGAAACCGACCCTCGCGCACGATCTCATCCGCATGGGCCTTCATCGCCTCGTTCAACGTCCGGGTGCCGAGGCTCCCCCCGACGACCAGCACGACCGGTTTGCCGGCCTCCAGCCCGAAATGGGCCAGTGCCTCGGCTTTCAGCGCGGCGGCGTCCCCGGAAGCGGCGAAACGGCCGCGCAGCGGATTGCCCGTCAGCACGATCCGATCGGCAGGGAAAAAGCGCTCCATGCCCTCGTAAGCTACGCAGATGCGCCGGGCCCGCGATGCGAGCAGCTTGTTCGTAACGCCCGCATAGGAGTTCTGCTCCTGAATCAGCGTCGGAATGCCCATCCGCTGCGCGCTCCACAGCACCGGAGCGCTGGCGTATCCCCCGAAGCCGACGGCCACATCGGCCCCGAAGCGGCGGATCACCCGCCGGGCCTTGACCAACGACGCGAGCACCTTAACCGGAACGGTCAGGTTGCGCAGCGTCAGCCGCCGCTGCAGCCCCGCCACGGGCAGGCCGACGATCGGATAGCCGAGCGCCGGCACCTTCTCCATTTCCATCTTGCCCTCGGCCCCGACGAACAAGACGTCCACGCGGTCGCCCAGCCGGCGTCCGAGCGCCTCAGCGACGGCGACGGCCGGATAGATATGGCCTCCCGTGCCTCCGCCGCTCAGTATGACTTTCAATTTGCGTTCCTCGCTCATTTTGCGTTTCAACTTGATAGATCGAATAAAAAAATCCCGTCCGACATCCGGCCGGGACGTCGCTCCACCTGTCCCGCCGTAACGGGATTCAGGCCCCTTTCTCCCCTCCATCGCCGATTCGCCGACCGGCCGGGCTTCGGATTCGGAATATCCGTCCGCCGGCCCGCTCAGTCCGCTCAGTCGAGCATCGTCTCTCCCCGGGGCCGGTCCAGCGACTGCTCCTTGACCTGACGGCTGATGCCCAGAATCAGCCCGAGCGCCACGCAGGTGAACACGATCGACGACCCGCCGAGGCTGACCAGCGGCAGCGTCTGACCCGTCACGGGAAATATGCACACCGACACGAGCATATTGCAGATCGCCTGAAACGTAATCATCAGGCACAGCCCCAGCACGAGCAGGCTCGGGAATGCCGTTCCGCACCGCCGGAAAGTCACGATGCCCCGGAAGAAAATGCAAAGGTACAAAAACAAAATGCCCATGGCGCCCACGAAGCCGTATTCCTCGACAATGAACGCATAGGCGAAGTCGGAATAGGAGTGCGGCAGGTTCGAGCGCTGGGTGCTGTTGCCGGGCCCCTTGCCCAGCAGTCCGCCCGAGGCGATCGCGATGCGCGCTTGCTCCTGCTGCAGGTTGTCGTCGTCGCTCTGCTCGGCGACCTGCTCCGTCTCCCCGATCAGCGAACCGATCCCCAGCCGGTTGACCCATGTGTGCGAGCGTCCGATGTCGAAAACGTACATGAACGAAACGGCCAGCACCATCGCAACGACCACCAGCGCGACGAGACGCCACAGTTCCCGCACGCGCACGCGCCCCATGTAAAGCATGATGCAGCAGGTGCAGAACGTAATGGCCGCCGTCGAAAAGTTCGACATGAAAATCGCCCCGCAGGCGATCGCGATCGGTCCCAGCACGGGAAGGGTCGTCTGCGTGAGAATATCGAGATTTTTCCGGGGGTTCTTGCGCCAGCCCCGCACGGTGAGCGCCGGAAGCAGCGGAATCCGATGGATGAAGCGCTGGCGCTTGGCCAGCTGCTGCGCGAGGATCGCTATCAGCGCGATGCGCAGGAAGTCGGAAGGCTGGAACGTCACGCCGATCACCGGAATCCGAATCCAGCGCGACGCGCTGTTCAGGTTGACCCCGATAAAAAAGGTCAGCAGCATGAACAGCAGCGCGGCGACGAACACCAGAGCCAGCAGCCGGGGCCGCGCATAGCGCTGGTAGTTGAGTCGGTGCACCGCGATCATCGCGGCGAATCCGAGCACGATGAACTTCAACTGGGCGAAAAAGTAATGCGACGTGTCACCCCCGGCCTTACGGTAGGCCATCGACGCCGTCGACGAGAAGATCACGAGCAGCGAAGCGACCGACAGAATCGCGATAATCACCCACAGCACGCGGTCTCCCCCGAAAAAACGGTCGAAAAACCCCGGCTTTTCGGCCGATTCGGCCGAAAGCCCCCGCGTTTCCATTTTCCGGATATTCCCGTTCAGTTCCATTCCATCGGTTCTCTTTTAATTCCTCGTGCGCGTCCCCGGCAGGGCCGCTGCCCCCATCCGTACCGAGAAACGGCCCGGACGAATACGCACGACCGCAAGCCTCGCTCCGGGACATCGCTTCTCCGGACCACATCCCGTCCGCTCCGCCGGGAGGCTCCGGATGCGGGAAATTCTCCCCGTCCGCACGATCCGGACATTTCGTCCCGTCGGCCCTCCCGCCTCCGGAAAGCGAGCCCCGGCACGGCTGTCGTCAACGGTGCTTCTGCGAGAGCGTCGCCACCCACTCCTTGAACTGACGCCCCCGTTCCTCGTAATTCTTGAACAGGTCGAAGCTCGCGCAAGCCGGCGAAAGCAGCACCGTATCGCCGGAGGAAGCCGCAGCCCGCGCCGCAGCCATCGCGTCGTCGAGCGAGTGCGTGTCCTCGATGCGGGGAATGCGCCCGTCGAAGGCACGGATCAGCTTCTCGTTGTCGACGCCCATGCAGACGAGCGCCTTGACTTTCGCTCCGGCCAGATCGTACAGTCTCGAATAGTCGTTGCCCTTGTCGGTTCCGCCGGCGATCCACACGACCGGCCGCGTCATGCTCTCCAGAGCGTACCATACCGAATCGACGTTCGTCGCCTTCGAGTCGTTCACGTACTCGACGCCGTCGATCTCGCCGCAAGGCTCCAGCCGGTGCTCGACTCCCTCGAACGAGCGGAGCGTCGGCAGAATCGCGTCCGGCTCGATCCCGGCGGACAGAGCGGCCAGCACGGCCGCCATCGCATCGTATGTGTTATGCATCCCTTTGATCCGAAGCTCGGAAGCCGGAATTTCCAGCCGGCGGCCGGCAGCCTCGGCCCGTATCGTCCCGTCGCGCAACACGGCGGCGCAATCGCCGCGCCGGACGCTGAACGGGAGCGTCCGCATGGAGAGCGGATGCTTCGGCAGATTCTCGAGCGTCAGCGGATCGTCGGCGCAATAGATAAAGCAGTCCTGCGGACGCTGGTTGCGCAGGATGCGGAATTTGCTGTCGACATAGTTCTGCAGCCGGTACTCGTACCGGTCCAAATGATCGGGCGTAATGTTCGTCAGCACCCCGATGTCGGCCCGGAAATCGTAGCACCCGTCGAGCTGAAAGCTGCTCAGCTCGATCACGTACCAGTCGCGCCGCTCCGTGGCGACCGACAGCGCGAAACTCCGGCCTATGTTGCCCCCCAGAGCGACGTTCGCGCCCGCGCGGCGCAGAATCTCGTAGGTCAGCGTCGTCGTGGTCGTCTTGCCGTTGCTGCCCGTCACGCAGATCGTGCGAGCCGATGTGTACGGGGCGGCGAACTCGATTTCGGACACGACCGGAATTCCGCGTTCGCGGACCGCCTTCATCATCGGCGCCTTGTCGGGAATGCCGGGGCTCTTGACGACCCGGTCGGCATCGAGTATCCGCCCGGCCGTATGCTGTCCCTCTTCGTAGGGCACGTTCCATTCGGCGAGCAATGCTTTATACTTGGGTGCGATAACGCCCATATCCGACAGGAATACGTCGAATCCTTTCACGCGGGCCAGCACGGCCGCCCCGCAGCCGCTCTCGCCTCCTCCCAACACGACAATCTTCGGCATGGCTATCTGATTTTAAGCGTAACGAGCGTAACGGCCGCCAGCAGCAACTGCACGATCCAAAAACGCACGACGATCTTCGACTCGAAATATCCTTTTTTCTGATAGTGGTGATGCAGCGGAGCCATCAACAGCACGCGCCGGCCCTCGCCGTAACGTCCTTTCGTATATTTGAACCAGCCGACCTGAAAAATGACCGACAGGCTCTCGACGAAGAAGATTCCGCACAGGATCGGCAGCAGCAGTTCCTTGCGGATCAGCAGCGCGAACACGGCGATGATCCCGCCGATGGCCAGGCTTCCCGTGTCGCCCATAAATACCTGCGCCGGATAACAGTTGTACCACAGGAAGCCGAACAGCGCCCCGGCGAAGGCCGCCGCATAGACGACCAGCTCGCCGCTCGACGGAATGTACATGATATTCAGGTAATCGGCATAAATCACGTTGCCCGACAGATAGGCCAATATGCCGAGCGTCACAACGATCGTGGCCGACACGCCCGAGGCCAGCCCGTCGAGTCCGTCGGTCAGATTCGCCCCGTTCGACACGGCCGTAATGACCAAAATCGCGACCGCCACGTAGGCGATCCAGCTCCACCGCTCGGAGCGGGGACCGTCGCCCGGAATCAGCCAGTGGTAGTCGAACTCGTTGTTCTTGACGAACGGGATCGTCGTCCTGACGCTTTTCTCGGCCGGCGTCACATAGACCGGACTGCTCTGGCCGTTCTCGGTCACGTACTCGATCTGGGCGCGAGGCGACTTGCCTTCGAGCTTCTCCTTGACGACGATCTGCGGACTGAGCCACATCGCGCAGCCCACGATAACGCCGAGTCCGACCTGACCGACGATCTTGTACCGGCCGCTGAGACCTTCCTTCCGCTTGCGGAACACCTTGATGTAGTCGTCCAGAAAGCCGATCAGCCCCAGCCATACGGTCGAGACGATCATCAGCTGCGTATAGACGTTCGTCAGATCGCCCAGCAGGAGGATCGGAACCAGAATCGACAGCAGAATGATCAGACCGCCCATCGTCGGCGTGCCCCGTTTCTGAAGCTGCCCCTCGAGGCCGAGATTGCGCACTTCCTCGCCGATCTGTCGGCGCTGCAGCAGGCGGATGATCTTCCGGCCGAAAATCATGCCGATCGTCAGCGCCAGAATGATCGCCATCGCCGCGCGGAACGACAGCGAGAGAAACATCCCCACGCCGGGAATGTCGAAATGCTGCGAGAAATATTTGACCAAATGGTATAACATAAACTACACGTTTTCTAATGATTCCATCGACTGTCGGCGACGAACGCTTTTTCGAAAGGATCAGGATCGTTCCAGTCGCGTCCGAGCGACGGACTCAGATCGACTTTCACCAGTGAATTCTGGTCCATGATGCAGTACAAAACCGGCGCATGCAGAGATACCGGCACGCCCACCTTCATTTCCGCCCGGACTTTCCCGTCCGATCCCACCAAACGGGTCAGCTCTTTGTCGTACAAAACGCTCAGATCGCCGACACGGGCGAAACAAAAGATCAGGGCATCCGTAACGTACTGTCGCCGTATTCTCAGGCTATCGTCGAGCACGGCCAGCCATCCGTCGTCGGTCCGGATCGCCCACTCGTCCTCTCGGTCCACTACGGGCCGGAATCCCCCGCTCTCCGGAGCGAACCAATCGCACTCGTCGGAATAGACAGAATGGATTTCTCCCTCGGAAACGGTAGCCAAGGTATTCTCGGCCAGCAATTCCCCGTTTTTCGCGTAAAGCGCTATTCTTTTTTTTCCCGCCAACAGCAGGCGGTCGTCCGACCAAGGAATCGAAAAGTAGACGGCGTCTTCCTTTGTCTCTCCGATTCCTTTGAAAAACGTCATCCGGCCGTCTTGCTTGGCGAAAATCGCCATATATGCCAATCCGTAAGGCACCGGCCCGTACGCCGAGCCGGCCACCCCTTTATTGACCAGAACGACCGTAGTGTCCGTCTCGTAAATCCGCGATATGCCCGACTTGCCATCGGGCAGCGGGGTCGCCCACAGAACGTTCCCCCGGAGATCGAATGCGAACATACTGTCGCAGGACGCCTGATACAAAACGGGCTCCGAAAGCATCGAACCCGAGAGAATCACATTGGAAGTCAGGGGATGCTTCGTATCGCTCAGCGAATTCCGGAACGTCCGCAACGGACGATCCCACCCCTGTCCCGAATACAGACCGACCCAATGGAGTCCTGCCGCGGAAATCAGAACCGCCGAGTCGCCCGCGATCACCTGATTCCACCGGTCTCCATGAAACTTCAATTCCCGCGTCCACAACTCCTCTCCCGTTCTCAAATCGATTCCCTTGAGTTGCTGCGGCCGGACTTTATCGTACCCCAAAGCGATGCCGGCATCGCTCAGATAATACAGTCCGTAACGGTTCTCGGACAACAATTCGCCGCTCGTCGCATCGAAACACCGGTTTCGGAGGCCGTCGGATTGGACCAGAACGTCTCCGCAAAGCCTCACGGAGTTCTGGTATGCGCCTCCCCCGGGATACCGAACGTCCTGCGCCCAGCGAACTTCCCCCGTACGCATATCCCACCCGATCAGTTTGCCGAAAGACTGGATATACTTGCACATCGGCGCCAGCTTGCTCAACTGACAGATCGCCCAATCGCCCTCGGGACGGGCGTCGAAACCGGAAACCGCATACCGAGAAGTAAAACCGTACCGCACGGCCGAAAGACGCTCGCCGGTCACGGTGTCGCGGCCGGCGACGATCGTATCGACGCGCATGCCGTGGCGGCGGGGGGGCCGAGGCGGCCCCGCC